>Ga0207753_1000003_pt1 | contig 116695 bp, 120 predicted proteins | sample PonA233FremontCA_2_FD_187273 | JGI IMG/M metagenome (GOLD analysis project Ga0207753, IMG submission 187273) | Salt pond sediment microbial community from Fremont, CA, USA - Pond A23 Sediment 3 (SPAdes) | ecosystem: Environmental > Aquatic > Non-marine Saline and Alkaline > Saline | place... | reverse complement strand
TATCGCCTTTCTTTTGATCCCGCTTGCTGATCTCTTCCACGTCGTCGTCTCCTTTACCGAACTCATGTACCTCGTCTTCCTCGGCGAAGCGGCGCTTTTGCCGGGCCTCGTCGGCTTTGTTCTCCCCGTCCTCCTCGGCAACACCATCGGCGGCGTCGTCCTCGTTACCGTCGTCAACTACTTCCAAACAACCGAAGAACGCCTTGAGGAGGCTCGCTTCGGCGGGGTCGAACGCCGACTGTCGGTGCGGGAGTCTGCGTTCGGCGGCCTCGTGGGACGCTCCTACGTGCCGCTTTTAGACACCGGGGGGCGACCCGGCGACACCGAAGGGGACGCCTACCGGGTGATGGTTCCGATCGCGAACCCCCGAACCGAAGCTCCGCTCGTCGAGTTCGCCTGCACGCTCGCCGAACAGCGCGAAGACGCGAACGTCCACGTCGTCCACCTGATTGAGACGTCCGACGAGATGGTGCGGCGATACGGTCCCGGGCAGGTCGACCGGATCGCGGGCGAGTCGAAGGCGCTCCTGCGCGATATCGAGGCGACGGCGGACGCCTACGACGTTCGATACAGCTCCTCGACGGTCGTGTCCCACCGATCGTTCGTCGAGATGTTCGACGAGGCTAGATCGATGGCGGCCGACCTCGTGGTGCTTGGATGGGACGATGATCGCCCGTGGGCGAGAGACAAACCCCAGCGCTCGCTCGATCAGCTCAAACACGAGCCGCCGTGTGATTTCCTCGTGCTCAAGGACCGCGAACTAGACCTGTCTCGCGTGCTCGTTCCGACGGCGGGCGGTCCTGATTCGATCTTGAGCGCCGAGGTCGCGACCGCGCTCGGGGCAAGCATCGGCACCGAGGTGTCGTTGCTTCACGTCGTCGACTCGCCGGCGGAGCGGGCTGCCGGAACGGAGTTCCTCCGCTCGTGGGCAGCGGATCACGATCTTGCGGAGGCCGAGTTGCTCATCGACGACTCCGGCGACGTTGAGGGAGCCATCGCGCGCGAGGCCACCGACGAGTCGCTCGTGCTGCTCGGCGCGAGCGAGCGGGGCGTGCTCTCGCGGTTCGTCACTAATTCGCTGCACCTCAGCGTCGTCAACGATCTCGACTGTTCGGTCGCGATCGCCGAGCGGCCCGCGGGACGGAACCTCCTCCGGCGACTGTTCGGCCGGTAGCGGCTGGGCGGTGCGTCGGCTTTCTCGTCTCGACTTCCTCGATTCGCCTGTGAGCGGCCCGTCCGATCACGACCGCCAGAAGGAGGGGGTAAAGAGCACCAATACGGGGATGATCTCGATCCGGCCGATCCACATCAGGATGATCATCGCCACCTTCGTTACCATTGAGAAGCCGTCGTAGGTGCCGTAGGGGCCGGCATCGCCGAATGCGGGGCCGATGTTGAGAAACGTCGAAGCGGCCGCGCCCATCGCCTCGAACTCCGAGACGTTCGTCCCGACGCGCACCGAGTCGACGATAACGAAGCCCGTGAACAGAACGAAGAGTACGATACTCAAGAGGAGATACGCGTAGATGTCTCGAATCGTCTCCTCGTCGACGGGGCGACCGGAGAGTCTGACCAAGCGGACGGCCTCGGGGTGGATGCTAGTGAAAAGATCCCGACGGAACGTCTTCAGCGCGACCAACCACCGCAACGACTTGATCGAGCAGCTCGTCGACCCGACCATCCCGCCGAGAAACATACAGACAAAGAGCATGTGCTTTGCGGCCGCGGACCAAAGCTCGAAATCCGCGCTTGCGTACCCGGTCGTCGTAACCATCGAGGCGACGTTGAACACCGCGTGCCTGAGGGTCGCCTCAGTCCCGAACGTCACTGTGGGGTCGATGGCGAGCGTCGCGGCGACGACCGCGGTGAAGACGGCGATCGTTCCGATGTAAAAGTGGAACTCCTCGTTGCCCAACAGACGCATCGGTTCGCCGTTGATGGCGACGTACAGCAGGACGAAACTCGTCGATCCGGCGATCATGAACGGGACGACGGCCCACTGGATGATCGGCGCGAACGCCCCGACGCTCAGCGGCTCCGGCGAGAATCCGGCGGTCGCAACTGAGGTTAACGCGTGGGCAACGGCGTTGTAGAGGTCCATCTCCGGCGCGAGGCCGGCGACCCCGAGCCCGTAGTACACCGCGATGGCGAGGCCGGTCAGCCCGAGGTACAGCCCCCAGATGAGCCGCGCCGTCTCCACGATCCGCGGGGTCAGCTTGTCGACGTTTCGCGTCTGTGATTCGGTTTCCATCAGCTGTGCGCCGCCGACCCCGAGTTCCGAGAGGATCGCTGTCGCGAGAATAAGGATGCCGAGCCCACCCAGCCACTGGATGAGTTGTCGCCACATCAAGATCGCGCGGCCATGGATCGAAAACGACTGCAGCGTCGTCGCTCCCGTCGTCGTCAGCCCACTCATCGACTCGAACAATGCGTTGATGGGGTGTGCGAACACCCCGACACCCGTGACGGCGAAGGGGATCGCCCCGACGGCGGCGACGAGAAACCAGATCGCCGCCACCGCGAGAAACGCCTCCCGTGGCCCGAGCTGTCCCGGGTCGCCGGGGAGTCTCCAGAGTGCGCCGCCGACAGCCAGCGTGACCAAGATGGCCGCAAAAAACGGGACGACCGACTCGCCGTACCACACGGCGAGCAAGAGCGGGAACGCGAGCGGGATGGCGAGATACCACAGCACCCGTCCGGTCAGATCGAGACTCGCCCGCCAGTCGACTCGCGGTCGGAACATCTACGCCATCGCCGTCATCTCCTCGACGAACGATGTCTCTACGAAGACGACAATGTGGTCACCAGCATACAGCTCCGTGTCGCCGCGCGGGGTGATCAGCTCCCGGTCTCTGGTGATCGCGCCGAAAACGATGTCCGCCTCCAGTTCGGTCGCGACCTCCTCGATCGGGCGGTTGGTGAGTTTGCTCGCGTCAGTCAATTTTAGTTCCAACACCTCGGCTTGATCGCCTTCCAGCACCGCGATGTTTTCCGCGATTCCGCTGTGGGTAAAGCGGGTGATCTCCTCGGCGGTCACCTGCCGGGGGTTGACCGCCACGTCGATGCCGATCTCCTCGAACAGCGTCACGTACTCGTCGTTGTCGACGATGGCGACGACACGGTCGGTCCCGAGTCGCTTTGCGAGCACCGACACGAGAAGGTTCCGCTCGTCGCTGTCCAGCGCCGCCACGACGATGTCGGCCTCGTCGACGTGCTCGCGGGCCAGAAACTTCGTGTCGGTCGCGTCGTGTTCCATCACGAGCGTGTTCGGCAGCATCTCGGCGAGTTCTCTTGCTCGGTCGTGGTCCTGCTCGACGATCCGCGGCGATAACGAGCGCTCCTCGAGCAGTCGGGCGGTCTGATAGCCGATCTCGCTCCCACCTATAATGACGATATCGTCGGCCTCGCCCGGCGTCACCTGCGGGGCGATGTCGCTTGCAAAGGCTTGGACGCTCTCTGGGCTCCCGATGACGACCGCTCGGTCGCCGGCCTCGATGACGGTCTTTCCGCGCGGGAGAATGAGGTCGTCGCCGCGAAAGAGCCCCGCGAACGTTAGTGACTCGAAGCGGTCGGCCTCGGCGATGGTCTGTCCGGCAACGGGGCTCGCCGCGTCGATCTCGAACTCTGCCATCTGGACGAGCCCCTCTGCGAAAGGATCGACGTCGACCGCCGACGGGAGCCCGACCACCCGGACGACGTTCTCGGCGCTCAAAAGGTCCGAACAGACCATGAAGTCGACACCGAAGGCCATCCGCGTCAGTTTCCAAGTGCGGAGGTACTCGACGCTTTTCGTGCGGGCGATCGTGAAGGGGTCGGCGATCGTCTTCGCGGTCTCGGCGGCCACGAGGTTCGCCCGGTCGTCGTCGGTGCTGGCGATGAACAGATCCGCCGAGGCGACATCGGCCGTTCGTAACACCGACAGTGACGTGCCATCGCCCGAAAGCGCCATGACATCGAGTTCGTACGTTAGCTGTTCGGTTCGGTCAGCATCGATGTCGATGACGACGACGTCGTGGGATGGCGCGAGGCTCCTCGCGATCGAGGTGCCGACCTCTCCGGCCCCGACGATGACGGTTCGCATATGTCCACGACTCGGCGAACGTTAAAGTGAATTACTATCAATTGGGGCACGGTGAAATCCGTAGAGCGTAGCGGTTCGTCCTGCCGATGCCGAATACGGTGAACATGTTCGCGTCAATCGACTCCTTCGTCGATGTGGTACTCACGTGTAAGCGCGATTTCCAACACGGGTGCCATCCCATCATGCCATACACCAAACTCACGATCACGGTCCCGGAGTCCGTCTGGATCGGGGAGGTCTCACGGACGTACCCCGACACCGAATTTCGTGTACTCGCCGCAACGACGTGCAGTCCATCGGGCGTCGTCCAACTCGAGGTTCACAGTACGGAGTGCGAAACGATCTGTGAGGAGATACGAGGGTACAATAGCGTCACGGAGCTCACCGTTTTCGAGGCGGGGTCGAAGTGCTGTCGGGTCCAAGTGGAGACGACGGTGCCGCTTCTGTTAATGGCTATCGAGGGCTCGGGCGTCCCGCTGGAGACACCCTTCGAGATACGGGATGGAGGTATGGAACTCGAGGCGATGCTGCCCCAGCACCGACTGTCGGCGCTGAGCGACCAGTTCGAACGGTTCGACATCGATTTTACCGTCGACGAAATCCGGCAAAACGACGAGGCGGACTCGTTGCTCACCGATCGACAGCACTGGTTGGTCGGGGAGGCGATCGAGCGAGGATACTACGACACACCCCGGGGCTGTACGCTCACGGGCCTCGCAGAATCGGTCGATCTCGCGAAGTCGACGTGTAGTGAAGTGCTCCACCGTGCGGAGGGGCAGGTTCTGAAGCAGCACATCTTAGACAGCCACGACCTCAGGACGCGAGCGGTCGCAAGCGGCGATTGAACGGTTTTTCGAACGAAGCCCAAGGGGTCAGGACGCTATGGTCAGGTACACCTGTCCGAGTCCTGCCGCAACGAGGACGCCCCCGGCGATCCGTGTCAGTGTCTCGACGTGGTTGCTCGCCCGGCCGACGAGAGCATCGTGCCCGACAGCGGTGGCGACCGTCGCGACCATCATCAGGGTACCGAACCCGCCAGCATAGGCCCCCAACACGACGGCGGTCCCCGACGCCGAGAACGTCACGGACTGGAGGGTGACCGCCAAGAACAGCGGCAAGACGCAGGCCATCGCAGCGAGGGCGTAGAGCGCTCCGAACAGCGCGAATCCGAGAATGCTCGCCCGGCGCTTCGGAAGCGAAACGTGTAGCGAGCCGGTGTGGCCGGTCAACACTGCAGCCCCAAGAGCAATCAATAACACCCCGACGGACAGTTCCACCGCCGGGAGCACACGCTCGACGAGGTCACTGGCGACGACAGCGATCGCGGAGAGAACGGCAAACGTGCCGAACACGCCGACTGCGGCGGCGCTACCCCGGGCGAAGACGCCGGATAATGGCGGCGTCTCCTCCTCAACGCTCGCGGCGTAGTAGCCGACGTAGCCGGGCAACAGTGCGTATGAGCACGGCGAAAAAAACGTCGCGATACCGGCCCCCATCGCGAACACTGCGCTTCCATAGAGTCCGACGGCCATCTGATTACTCCTCCGCGGCCCGGATCTGTGTGCGGATCTCCTCGGCGTCCGTCCGGCCGCGGTGTCGCCAGCGGACCCGGTTTTGAGCGTCAAGAACGAACGCATAGGGGACACCCGAGGCCTCGAATTCCCTGGTAAGCGTGAGATCGCGATCAGCCGCGACCGTCCACGCCCCGCTGTGCTCGCGCCACCACGTCGCAACGTCCTCGCGCGTGACCGTCTCGCCCAGCGGCTCGTTGGTCACCGAAAGAAACTGGACATCTTCGCCGACCGCGTCGTGCGCCGCGACGAGTTCGGGCATCATGGATTCACAGACGTTACACCACGTCGCGAACAACTCAAGGAAGGTCACACGTCCCCGTTCGGGGGTCATCACGGTGTCGGCGTTGCTCTCGGGGGCGGCGATAACATCAAGGGAGACGGCCTCAACCGCCGCTGAGTCGGTCGTTTCCACGACATCGAAGGCGACCGCCGCGCCGCCGCCGAGGGCGGCAAGACTGCCAGCGCCCACGAGGAGATCGCGGCGGCGCATCGGCTACCACCCCTCGACGAGCGCACGGGCGTCGTCGACGCCCGCTCCAGCCTCGGGCGGGCCGCCGTTGTAGGCCCGCTCGACGATTCCCTCTTTGTTGACGAGCAAGATCAACGAAGAGTGCTCGTAGTGGCCGCCGCTCCCGGAGTAGGCGACGCCGAACGTCTCGTCGACGACCGCTCGGGCTTTCTCGGGCGAGTCGGGGCGGAGGAAAAACCAGTTGTCCGCGTCGCGGTTAACGCCCATCCGGTCGCAGTACTCGTCGATCATCTCCGCGGTGTCCGTCTCGGGGTCGAACGTCGTCGGCATGAACGCGAACTCCTCGGCGTAGTCCTCGGCGACCGAGTCGGCCTGCACGCGCCGCAGGGAACTTACGAGCCCCGGACAGACCGTCCCGCACGTCGTGTAGACGAACGTCAACATGGCGTGTCGGTCGCCGACGAACTCGGTGGTCGTCACCTCGCGGTCGTGCAGCGGCGCCGGGATCGTCGCCTCCGGGATCGCCTCGCCGTAATCGGGGAACGGGAGGTCGATCTCCTTGCGGCGCTCGTAGTTCTCCGGGGGACCGAGCACCGTCCGCTCGGCCGTCTCGCTCGAACCGCCGAGACAACCCGCGGTGGATGCGCCGAGAGCGACTGCCCCGGCCGTTTTCAAGACTGTTCGTCTGTCGTAGGTGTAGTTGTGTTGTCGTGTAGTCATGGTCGGCTCCCCGCGAGCTGTCGGTCGGTCGGTCGGTACGTCCCGTGCCCGTCGGCGTCCGCCGCCACGTCGGCCCCGGCCTCGAGGACGGGCCGTGTCCGTTCGTTGAACAGCTCGAGCGCGCGCACCACCCGAACGGGCAACTCCCCGGGTGGCGGGTCCATCGCCGGTTGGGTGTCGGGATCGGGCCAGCCGACGATGACGCGGCCGACGTTGCCCGCGACCTCGTGGGAGACACAGACTTCCTGTTTGTCGACGTAGTCGTAGACGCCCTCGATGTCGAACGTCCGCGCGTAGCTCGCACCCGGGCCGTCAAGCAGGTCGCTACGCCAGGCGTCGACGCCCTCGGGCGTCCGGTCCGGCGGTTGATGCATGAACGACCGGACGTCCTCGTGGTAGGCCGTCACGTCGTGTCGGCCCGTCTCGACGAGCCACTCGACGGTCGCACCGACCTCAACGTGGACGATCTGGGGATCGAACTCCGGGGCCGGCTCCGAGCGGATCGCCACAGTGACCCCCTCGGCCGGCGAGCCCAACGCCGCGGCCGGCGGTTCCGGCGTCGCCGATCCGGACTGTCCGCCGATGCCAAGACAACCGCTACCGGACGCGACAGCGGCTGTCGCACCCGCGGCGGCGATCATCTCCCGCCGGCTGTATGTCACTACTCGGTTCCCCCCGGCCCAGCCTCAAGGACGGGCCGCGTCTCATCGTCGAACATCTCAAAGGCGTTGCGAACCTGCGATGGGGCGTCCGCCGCCTCCTCGTCGGTGAGTGGTTGCATCGCGGGCTCGGTGGCCGGATCGGGCCAGCCGACAACGACGCGGCCGACGTTGCCCGCGACCTCGTGGGAGATGCAGACGGTCTGTCTGTCGACGTAGTCGTAGACGCCCTCAACATCGAACGTCCGCTCGTACGTCGACCCGGGGCCGGTGAGGTACTCGCTCTCCCAAGCGTCGACGCCCTCGGGCGTCCGGTGGGGCGGGTGGTTGTCCTCGTGGTAGCCGGTCACGTCGTGCCGGCCCGTCTCGACGAGCCACTCGATGGTCGCACCGGGGCTGACGTGGAGGATCTGCGGGGTGAACTCCGGCCAGGGGTTAGAGGTGATCGTGATAGTAGGTGACTCCGCTGGTGTGCCCAACTCGCCCGCGTCCTCCGGGGGCGCAACCGGCGTCGCATCGTCGGCGGCGTCCCTCGGTTCGTCTTCGGAGCCGCCACCAACGCCGAGACAGCCCGAAAGCGCTGCTGCAGCCGTACCTGCCGCGACCGTGAGTGTGCGCCGCCGCGTCGGAGGTTGTGTCATGATCGTTCACTCCGTGGATAGTGGGAGCGGCCGTCCGCTCCCGTCAGTTTTCGGTGTTCGATTCCGCCGCTTCGCCCGCCGATCCGGGGTCGGGATCGAAGATCCCTGGCTCCGGCGAGCCCTCGACTTGAATGATGCCGAGGGTGCCCTTGCGAACGACTCGCGTGAGCGCGTGGTCGACGAGTTTGATCGGACCAGGAACCGGGGTGTCGATCTCCGCGATCGCGACCGACCCGGGGACGACCGGGGCCGTCTCGACGTAGCGATCCGGGTCCGAAACGACATCACCGTCGCGGTAGAACGTCTCCCAGACGTTCCCGATGCCGTGCCAGGAACTCATCAGGTTCGGCCCGCCCTGCGAGTGGAAGATACGGATCCGCTCTCCTTTTTGAACCGTGACCGGACCGTATCCGTTACCGGTAAAGGCGTACGCCTCGCCGTTGAGACAGACGTAGGTCGGGTCCTCCCGTCGCATCGCGTCGAAGGAGAACGAATGGTGACCCTCTTCGCCCGGTTGGCCGTCGGTGTACAGTTCGTTCTGTCCGAAGTACAGTTCGCGGTCGACCTCCGGCAGGCCCGCTTCGGGTTCGACGAGGATCGCGCCGAACATCCCGGCGCTGATGTGGTGATCCATGTTCGGGACCGCACAATGGTACACGTGGACACCGGGGTACATCGCCGTGAACTCGATCGTGGCCGACTCGCCTGGAGCGATCGTCGTGTCGTTAGCTCCACCACCGGGTCCGTAGACGGCGTGGAAGTCGATGTTATGCGGCATCGTGTTGCTCGAATCGTTCGTGAGGGTGAGGTTGACCCTGTCCCCGCGTCGGACTCGAACCATCGGGCCCGGAACTCGGCCGCCGAAGGTCATATAGTCGAAGGTCACACCGGGTTCAATCTCGGCCGTCTCCTCGGTGGTGGCTATCTCGATCTCGTGGCGTTTCGGTTCGTTCCGGTCGATCGGATCCGGCAGCTCTCTCGGATCGGCTGCGATCCGATCGGTGTCTAAGGACTTTGCCGCGTCCAACCCTTCATCCTGCGGCTGCGGTTCCGGCTGTGTATCCGCCGCTTCCTCCGGTTCGTCGTTGCCGACACACCCTGCGACAGCGAGCGCGCTGCCGGCACCGGCAACTTTCATGAACGTCCGTCGGTCCGAGTTGGTTTCTTCAGTCATCGTGCTTCTACGTGTGAATCTATAGGCAACCGTACAGAGTATTTCTCCGAACATGTTCGAAAGTCCCGTACTGCATCGACAGTCCGAAGCAAAACAGTGCGTACAGCGATCCAGCGTGATAAGGCGACACATAATTACGTCCCTCCGTTCGCATACGGGGTATGCCGCAAGCTAGGCTTCGCGTCGACCTCCCGGAGGGGCCGTGGATAGCCGACGTCTCCAGACAGCACCCCGAGACGATCTTCGAGGTCCTAACGGCGCTACCTGAGGAGGGACAGGGTTTCGGCCTCCTTCGGTTCCGGTCGGACACGGTCGAGTCGGTTCTCGAGGGGATTCGGGCGCACGAGACCATCGAGGAGGTTTCGATGATCCAACAGACGGAGCGGACGGCCACCATCCAGATCGTGACCTCCCGGCCGATGATCCTGTTGGCGGCCAAGCGCTCGGGTATCCCCATCGAAATGCCTGTGGAGATTCAGAACGGGACGGCTATTGTCGACGTGTCGGCCGGACACGACCGCCTCTCGACGCTGGGCGAGCAGTTCGACGCGATGGGCATCAGCTTCCAGATCGAGTACATCCAACAGCGCCTTCACCCCAACCAGCTCCTGACTGACCGCCAACAGGAGTTACTTTCGCTTGCGGCCTCGATGGGCTACTACGACACCCCGCGGGAGTGTACGCTCACCGAACTCGCCGAAGAGATCGGGCTCGCAAAGTCGACCTGCAGCGAAACGCTTCACCGCGCCGAGGAAGTCGTCATGAAAAAGTTCGTCGAGGAGCTGTTACCCCACAGCGACCTCGACTTCGAGTCGGCACAGTGACACTCACCGCGCTCCGCCCTCTTTTTTGTCATCTCTCTCCGCTCCCCGCCTCGTTTTGTCTCATCACCCATTCCCTCGCCTTCTTTTCGCTTGCCTCCCCGTCTTTCACTCGCCGCTCGGCGTCGCGTCGGCCGATTAGCGGAGATCTGTCGTGGGCTGCCGCGCCTCCCGAACACGTTCGGGAGAAGATACCGGTAGTGGGAGCCGCAGGTGGCGTATATGCAGAGGTTCACCACGACATTGATTATTGCGACGCTGTCCGCGTACCTGCTCGTCGTGCTCGGGGCGATGACTGCAGCGACCGACGCACAGTCCGTCGCAACAGGACATTACGGCGCTGCGGGGTTGGTCTGGGCACTCGTGTTCGCCGTCGCGTTCCGCGCTTGGACGGGCCACCACAACCGCCGTGTTCGCCTCGGATCGACGCTTGCGTTCGTCGCGTTCCCGGGACAGGCACTACTGGGGGCAGCAACGCTTCACGACCTCGCTGTCTTAGGTGAACAGGCACATCTCCTCGGTGGAATGTTCGTCTTCGGCTCGTTGCTCGTCGCGCTTGTGTGGCATCTCGACGGAGAGATCGAAGCCGATGTAGACCCGACTCAATACGGGACCGACTCGACAGACACCAGCGACCCCCGATCGGCGACAGGCGCTGTCGAAACGACTGAAACGGGCGGGACAGCAGATTCGTCGGCTGCGACGGCTGGCTCCATGCCCACGCCGCCGGCCGACCCATCTATCAGAGACCGCGCTCGCGCGTATGTGGCGCTAACGAAGCCCCGGCTGATGTGGCTCCTGAGCCTGCTCGCACTGGCCGGTATGGCGCTTTCGACGATCACCGGCGCGACGCTTGATGGCATAACTGTCGTCGCGACGCTCGCCGGAGGAACACTGGCGATCGGCGCGTCAGGGACGTTCAATCACGTCTACGAGCGCGACCGCGATCAGCAGATGGACCGGACCTCCGACCGCCCGTTGGTCATCGAAACCGTCGGCCCGATCCGCGCGGTAGCGTTCGGTGCCACGCTGTTCGCGGCCTCGATGGCGCTGTTGTTGATGTTTGTGAACCCCCTTGCGGCAGGTCTGACCGCGTTCGCGGCGATTTACTACGCTATCGTGTACACCGTCGTGCTCAAACCGTCGACGACCTGGAACACCGTGTTGGGTGGCGGTGCGGGCGCGCTCCCGGCCGTCATCGGCTGGGCGGCGATCACCGGACACGTCGGCCTCCCGGCGTTGCTCTTGTCGGCGGTCGTCTTCTGTTGGACACCCGCCCATTTTTACAATCTCGCTATCGCGTGTCGGGCGGACTACGACGCGGCCGGCTACCCGATGCTCCCGGTCGAGCGCGGGGTTGCGGTCGCACGCCGGCGGATTCTCTACTGGCTCGGCGCAACGCTTCTGCTCGTGGGAGCGCTCGGCGTCGTCGCGGAGTTCACGCTGGTGTACGCGGTCGTCTCCGCTGTTGCCGGCCTCGGATTCGTCTGGGCGGTCGCCCAACAGTACTACCGGGGAACTGACCAGTCCGCCTACCGCAGTTTCTACGCCTCGAACGCCTACCTCGGTGCCGTTCTGCTGGCGGTTCTATTCGAGACGATCGTCGCCTGAGTCCGGCTGTTGGGGCCGCAACCCGCCCGTTTCAAGAACACCACAACGGAGGCGAACATGTACGGCACAATCACCACGGGCAGGTGGTGACTACGGCTCAACGTACTAGACCAATGAGCACACCCCCATCAGAAGAAATCCCCGTGATGCAACGGCTGTACAACCGCATCTGGCTCCTCGCAGCCGCCGCGATCATCTTTTTCGCGGTCGTCTACCTCGGCTGGGGCCTGCTAGATATCCTCTCGGTGCCCGCGAGGTAACAATGTCGGGACCATTCGACGAACCCGAGGGTAACTGGTGGGACGAGCCGGTGAACCGACGCGAGAGTATGTGGCTCGGAATCGCCGGCTTCTGGTCGTTGGCCATCTTCGGCTGGATGAGCGGCTTCACCCGCTTCGGCGACCAGAACCCGATCGGGCAGACCTACGATGTCGAGCCCGAGGAGTATCAGGCGGTAGTCGGCGAGTACAAGGACGCGGCCGACGAGACCGAAGAGGGGCACCTGATCCCGCCGGGGGACTCGGTGTACATCGGCGGGCGGCGGTTCGGTTGGGACGGCCTCCCGGTCGTCCTCGAGGCGGGCCGTGAGTACGACATCCACCTGGGCTCGTACGATGTCCAGCACGGCTTCTCGGTCCGACCGGAGGAGAACCTGAGCAAGCAGATCAACCTCCAGGTGTTTCCGGGCAGCGAGTGGGTCATTCCGATGACGTTCGACGAACCGGGGAGGTATCACGTCATCTGCAACGAGTTCTGCGGGCGCGGTCACAACACCATGCACGGCGAGTTCCTCGTCGAGGAGGCCTGAGATGTCTGTCTTAGCTAACGTCTTGGGGCTGTTCGACGGCGAGTACGATGACGACGGATTCCGGGAGTGTTCCGTCACCGGGCTGTCGATTCACCGCTCGGCGGAGACGTACGTCAAACTGTTCGGGCTGACCGCCGTCATCGCCTTGGTCATCGGCGGCATCTTCGCGTTCAACGTGGCGATGACGCGCTGGGAGTTGGTCGGATTGCTGCCGGAGGACGGCTATTACACGCATCTCAGCATGCACGCCTGGAATATCCTCATTTTCTGGATGGTGTTTATGGAGATCGCCATTCTCTACGTTGGCGGGCCGATCGTACTCGGCCGTCGGCTGGAAGCGACGATCCTCGCGAAAGCCGGCTGGCTCGTCATGATCGCCGGCGCCATCGGGGTCAACTACAGCATCTGGACGGCGACGGACACCGGCGCGCAGGAGGCGCCGCTCCTGACGGCGTACGTCCCCTTGGAGGTCTCGGCGGAGTTCTACGCGACAGCGGTCGTGTTCCTCCTCGGGGCGACGATCGCCGCGCTGCCGTTTTTCATCACAATCTGGAAAGAAAAGCGTGGGGACGCCGCCAAAACGCTGCCGCTCGTGGCCTTCGGCGCGTTCATTACCGGAATCATCGCTGTCGAGGCGATCCTTGGGGGTATCGCGGCGTTCAGCTACGCGCTTGCCTGGCGTTTAGGCATCATCGCATCGGTCGATGCCGGGATCTATCGACAGCTATACTGGATCGTCGGCCACGGATCCCAACAGATCAACCTGCTCGCGATGATTACCGTGTGGTACTTTCTTACCCACGTGGTCGGCGGCGCGGTCGTCATCTCCGAGAAGGTCTCGCGGTCGGCGTTCATCCTCTATCTCTTTTTCATCAACCTCGGGGCGGCCCACCACCTGATGGTCGACCCGGGGGTTTCAGCCGGCTGGCGGATCTTCAACACCTCATACGCATTCTACGGAGCGGCCTTCGCAAGCATGATTCACGCCTTTGCTATCCCGGCTGGACTTGAGGCCGGGCGCCGCCGGCGTGGCCTCGGCGGCGGGCTGTTCGGCTGGCTCACCTCCGCTCCCTGGAAGAACCCGGTGTTTTCGGCGACGATCTTTAGCATCATCCTGTTCGGATTCGCCGGCGGGATCACGGGCGTGTTGATGGGTCAGATGCAGCTCAACATGACCTGGCACAACACCTTTGCGACTGTCGGCCACTTCCACGGCACCGTCGCGGTCGGGACGACGCTCGCGTTCATCGGGCTGGTCTTCTTCGTCATCAAGACCATGTTCCGACGGGACTTCGTCTCGGGGCGGTTGGCGACCATCGTCCCCTATTTCTACGCGGGGGCGATGGGGATCGTGGTGTTGATGATGATGTACATCGGCATCCTTTACGGCGTTCCGCGCCGGATCTCGGGCGTCGTTCGAGATATCCCAGGAACGGAGTTCAGCCTCTCCGCCGCGGCACCGTTGATGAACATCTTCGGCGTCTTCGCCGTCTTGGCGATTCTCGGGGGCGTGCTGTTCGTCGTCGTCGCCGTCGGGTCGCTGCTGTTCGGCGACCGGATCGAGAACGGGGACGGCGGCGGGATGCTCCCTGACGGAGGGCTCCAGACCGACGGCGGCACGTCCGTTCACGCCGCGGATCTCAGGGGGACGTTCGGCATCTGTCTCATCTTCATGGCGACGTTCGTCGCCCTCTACGTGCTGAATTGGTTCCTCCTCACGCAGCTTTGGTCGATCGGGGCCTGAAGCGGATCGCGGTGACGACCATCGGCGAGCGCCGGGTCAATTCGGGGCTCGCCGACAACCGACTGCGGCAGTCCGTCCGGTCCGGGGGTCGACACCCAGCGGTCGCGGACGGCTGAACCACGGAATCGTTGCCGCGCGCGCCGAAGGAATCGAGCGAGTCAAACAAATCAAGCGAACCGAGCCGACCCACGGACCCGGCTCGAACCGGGTCAAACAATGCCTTCGACGAGACACACGATGAAACGCGATACGTCAGACGACACCGAGAGGCCTCAACAATGACCGAATCGCAATCGAACGAGCAAGGGATCCGGTGGTACGCCGGGCAGGCCTGGCGGGATCTGTTGAGTGTATATTACGCCAACACCCTGACCTGGCGGTGGCTGAAGAGCGGGGCGTTGGTTTTCATGGCTTTCTTCCTGTGGACCGGGAGCTCGGTGTTGCTGTCGGTCAAACCCGACTGGACGCCGCTGTACTACACGATGGCCTACGGCTTCGTCCTACTCGTCTGGGGGCCGCTGACACACCTCGTCGTCGTTCCCCTCACCATCCGGCTCCGGCGGACGGCACAACACCCGATAACGCAAACGTTCGCGCGCAACTCCGGGAAAATCAACCTCTCGATCTTCTTTGTGTTCGTCGTGATCTTCGGGACGCTCACCCCGGGCATCATGCTACTCAACTTCTCACCGACGGACGACGGCGGCGCCGGGGAGATAGAGGCAAGCGGGGACGTCGTCTGTGAGTTCGAGAGCCCGATCTCGTGTCGTGTCGAGAACGCCCAGGGGATCGATCACGTCGTCGTTACGTCCGGCGGGGAGGTGATCGCGACCGACGACGACCCACCCTTTGAGGTCGAGTTCGAGCGGGCCGACATCGGGGATACCAGAACCGGCTTGCAGTTCCGCGTCGAGTTCCGGAACGAGAACGACGAGACGATCCGGCAGTTCGTGCGGACGGTGCCGGCCGAATAATCCGGGTGAACCGCGCGCTTCAATTCAACGATTCCCCGCCAGCCAGTCGAACTGCGCCGCGAGCTCCGACCGTCGCTGGCGCTCGATGACCGTGGAATCGAGTGCGTCGCCGACGAGCGGGACACCCAGTTCGAACGTCGTCGTCGCCGTCACCTCGGTGCCCTCGTCGACCCGTGTGAGACGATACGTCGTCCGCATCTCCTCGAAGATCCCCTCGCGTTGCTCGTATGCGAGGGTGGCACCCGGATCGTCAACGAGTTCCAAGGTCAGTTCGATCGTCATGATCCCGACGAGGTTTGCGATATGGATCATCCCGTCTTCGACGGTCACCTCGTCGAACCCCGACGCCTTGATAAATGGGCCGATCCGGTCCATCGACTCCTGAACGGCCTCCAGCGGTGCATCGATCGTCCGTGAAACGGTGACTGAGTTCATATATTTACCCTCTGCGACCGATACTGATCCGGATATCGCATCCCGTCTCCGGTTCTTGACGGACGGCGGTGTGACGCTCGCCGGCGGGGAGCGATGGGCGAAATAGTGAGCATGATCAGTTCTCCCCGACGTTCCGGACTCATTTATATGTGATGTTGTGGCAAACGTGTTCGATGCGGATCCGGGTCGCGTGCCGGCCCGTTAAGTGGACGATCCTCAACCGACAACGACACTAGCATCGGACTCAGCGTGTCATAGAAAGGTTTTGACAGTTGTGGGAAGGGGCCTGAACGGACCAGGGGATAATCGGTTTATTGACTACTATTGATAAAATATGTGAAAGAAGGTGTGCAAGGGACAGAGGATCAAGTCAGCAGTGGTTCCATCGTCATCTTCGAAAAAAGCAGATGAGGGGTGATTTCAGGAATTTTCACCTAATTCAAGGCGGAGGCCCCACCCTCAACGAGCGAGCGGGGCGATTGCCCCCGAGCGAAGTAGGGTAGGGTAGTTTACGTGCAAGATACGCGCCCTGTATCTTGCATGACGGATTGAATATTAGCTGTGACTGCTGGGCGAATCAGCGACTCAACCGAGGACAGACCGGCGCGAGTTGGTGACCACAATGAGACTACTCGTCGTCATCGCGACGGCGGCAAAGAGGGGGTTTATCACCCCAAGCACGGCCAGCGGGACGGCGATGGCGTTGTAGAGGAACGCCCACAGGATGTTCTCGCGGATGCGCCGACGGGTCCCACCGGCGAGACCGAAGACGTCCTCGACCGCCGTGAGATCGCCGCTGTCGACGACAACGTCAGCGGCGTCGATCGCGCGCGCAGTCCCGTCCCCCATCGCGATCCCGAGGTCGGCGGCGGCGAGTGCCGGGGCATCGTTGGTGCCGTCACCCACCATCACTGTCGTCCCGGTCGCCGCCAGCCGCCGGACCGTCTCGACCTTGCCGTCGGGCGGGACGCCGGTAAACACGGTGTCGACGGCAGGGTGCTCGCGGAACCGCTCGACGCCCGCCTCCGCATCCCCGGTCAGTATCACGATCTCGCGGTCGGCAAACGTCCCGAGTGCCGCTTCCCAACCGGCCCGCTCCTCGTCCGCGACCTCGATCACGCCGCGGGCCCGTCCGTCCCACCCGACGACGATCGGCAACCCCCCGCGGCGTTCGATCGCCTCGATCCGCGCGGCGAGGCGCTCCGGAATCACACCGACGCGATCCGCGATCAGTTCGGGCGTTCCGGCGACGACGCGCCGTGATCCGACGGTCGCCGAGATTCCTTCCCCCGGATGCCGGGTGAACTCGCTCGCGTCGGGGAGGTCCGTATCCAGGGTCCGATCGAGATCCGGTTCCGAACCGGGATCCCCGCCTGAATCGGTCGCCGCCGCGTCCGGCCGACGCCTCACCGATCCCCCGTCCGGGACGCCGGGGGCCGGATCGGCGCTCGGATCGCCAGCGACGGCGGCCTCAAGTATCGCGTCGGCGACCGGGTGGCTCGCCAACCGCTCGACCGCTGCTGCGGCCCGGAGCGTTCCCTCGTCGCCGGTGACGTCGACCACGCGCATCTCGCCGGCCGTCAGCGTCCCCGTCTTATCGAAGACGAGCGTGTCGGCCTCGGGGGCAACCTCGAAGACCGACTCGTTCGTGACCACGATCCCTCTCTGAAGCGCGTCTCGGAGCCCGCCCGAGACCGCCAGCGGCGTCGCCAGCCCCATCGCGCACGGACACGACACGACCAGCACGGTGAGGCCGGCCAGCATGGCCGCGGCGACGGACCCGCCGGCCAGCAACTGCCGGAGCGCGACCGCGGTCCCGACGGCGAGCACGAGCGGGACGAATACCGTCGCGAGCGCGTCCGCAAACCGCTGTGCGGCGGGCGCGTGGCTCTGGATCTCCCACAGCGCGGTCGCGATTCGGTCGGCGGTGCTCTCGGTGTCGTCGACGGCGACGACGAGGGCGTGATCCTCGACGACCGAACCGCCGACGACGGTATCGTCCGGCTGCTTCGTGACCGGGAGCGACTCCCCTGTCAGCACCGATTCGTCGACATCGGCGACACCGTCGACGACGACGCCGTCGACCGGGACGCGCTCGCCGGGCGCGACGACGAGGCGATCGTCGGGAGAGAGTTCTTCGACCGGAACGACGGCCCGCCCCTCGTCCGTGAGCTTTGTCGCCTCCGCCGTTCGCGCGGCGGTAACCGTCGAGAGCGCGTCGCTGGCCCGTGACCGGACGCGGTCCTCGTAGTACCGGCCGAGCGTGACCACCATGATCACCGCGACGCTCACGTCGTAGTAGAGGTGGGTGCTCCCCGTCGCAAGCGCAACGGTGCTGTATCCGTAGGCCGAGACGGCGGCGACGGCGACCAACAGGTCCATGTTCGGCTGTCGTGCCCGGAGGCTCACCCACGCCCCCCGAAGCACCGGATCCCCCGTATAAAACAGGACGACGGAGGTGAACAGGCCGATGAAGACCAACGGTAGATACAGCGTGAGCGGTGTGGTCGTATCGACCGCGAGGATGCCGCCTTCGACCCCAACGTAGCTCGGGTAGAGATAGAAGACGTACCACGGCATCACGAGCATCGAAAAGAACCCGCCGACGAGGAGCCGCTGGACGGTGTTTCGCCGGCGCGCCCGGGCGCCGCTGTCGGACCCACCGTCGCCCGTCTCCCGGAAACGAACGGTGTAGCCGTGGCTCGACAGCGCATCCGGGAGTTCTGACTTCGAGATCGTCTCGGAATCGTAGACCACCCGTGCGGTCTCCAGCGCGTAGTTCGCCTCAAGGACATGAACGCCATCGACGTCGTCGCCACGCAACCCGAGGAAGGCCTCGCAGGTAGTACAGTGCATCCCGTCGACAGCGAGATACGCCTCCGACGCATCCTCAGGGATCTCACGCGCTGACGTCTCGTTCGGGGCCGATCCCACGTCGTCGACATCGTCGATATCGTCCGCGTCCCCGAGCGCCCGAGCGACCTCCAGACACCCACGACAACAAAACGTACCCTCGACATCCTCGTCGGTCACCGGAGGCGTCGGCGTTTCCAGCTCACAGAGAGAGCAGACGCTCATCGTCTACGCTGTCGGGGCGCACAACCGAGGGGATACGGTCGAACACGTTCGGGTGAGGGGGTGATCGAGAAGTGTCGTCCGGGTGGGTTACTTGCCGTTCGGACGGATCACCGGGGTGTGCTGTCGGAGCAATAGCGCCAGCGAGGCCGCCTCACCGGCGTCGACGAACACGTTCGGGGCAATGGATTGGATCACGAGGGACCACGTTGTGCGTATGACCACGGCACGCGATTCGATCGAGCCCGTGACCGATCGTATCCACGATACCTCCTGGTCGGCCAACCTCGAGAAACCGGCCTACGCAGACAACGAGGACGCAGTCGTCGAAGGGGCGATCGAGGCAGTCGAGCACACGGCCGCCGGCACCCATGTCAATCTGGTCACCCACGGCGATCACGGCCACCCATCGGGGTATCTGTATCTGACACTTGAGGAACGGTTCGGGCACACGATCGAATACGAGCACATCGACCAGTGCGGTTGTGGCGGACACGTCACGAAGGTCACCGTCGACCGCGAGCCCTGATCATCGAGCGCAGGTCCCGGTCCCGACGCGAGCGCTGATCGTCGGACGTGAGCCTTGATCGGGCGTCGCCTCCGAACATATTCGGCGGAATCCGGAGGATCGTTCACACTCAAACCCGTATCGATGCCAGCAACGAAACTCGACCTCAGGGAGACGCCGCCGAAGGAACGCCACCCGAAGATCCACGCGGCCTTCGAGAATCTCGCGGCCGGTGAGACGCTTCGGATCGTCAATGACCACGAGCCGAAGCCGCTGTTCTACGAGTTCCAGGCGGAGGTGCCGGCCTTCGACGCCGACGGCTACGACTGCGAACGGGTCGAGAAAGACAAGTACGTCGCCGACCTCCCGAAGCACGCATGAGTGACGACGCAGACGGCGCCGTCGGCCTCGAACGGGCGTCGCTCCCGGAACTCGACGACGAGGGGCGGGCCACACTCTTCGAGGGGGAGCCGAGAACGGTTCGGCTCGCGCTCGAGGCCGGCGAGTCGATCCCCGCCCACCAACACCCGGGGCGGGACATCGTCTTTCACGTCCTCTCGGGGCAAATGGAACTGACGCTTGCCGGCGAGACGATATCGCTCGGGAGGGGCGATGTCGTTCGGTTCAACGGCGCACAGGACATCTCCCCGCGCGCCGAGACCGACTGCGAGGCGATGTTGGTGCTCGCGTCCTCGGCCTCGGAGTAGCGATCGAATCGGGCCCGGGCCCGGCTACCGATCGGAACAGGAGCGGCGGGGAGCGGCGGGGAGCGACCCCGACGAACGGCGGATTTCGCGTCCGACGTTATACCGAGTGCCAGCCGATCCCGCTTGGACGCGCCGGAGCGTCAAGGGGGCTCGTCGGCCGCACGTGATCGGGGGCCGGCTTGTAGTAGGCGGGCGGCGCGAGGTCGTTGTGGCCCCCCGGATACAGAAGCGATGCGAGCGCTTGGGAGTGTGCCCGGCCGGCGTCGAGTTCAAACATACCGCCACCATAGAGATCGATGCCGCGTTCGATCGCGATATCGAGAACCCGACAGAGTGACTCGAGCGTCCCGAACCGACACGGTTTGATATTGAGGGCGGCGGGTTTCCAAGGCAACGCCGTCAGGCTCTCGACGCCCGTTATCGGAGCGTCCCAGCTGATCCGGTCGGCGTGTGCCTCGAGAATCGGTCGTGTCGCATCCGTTAGCGTCGGGTCTTCGATCGTCGCGGTCGGAAACAGCTCGAAGAGCCGCCGGTAGAGCGCCGGATCGGCGGGCGCACCGACATCGTCGCTGTACTGTCCCTTCAGATCGAGCACGCGGACCGCATCCGTCGCCGTGAGTTCGGAGAGCAACGCATCGCTCGGGTCAGCGGGGACATCGATCTTGAATTCGAGGGTCGGATCGGGTTCACGAAGGCGGTGTAGGGGCTCGATACTCGGCGGGTCGCCCAATTGCGGACTCACGACGAACCGTACCGGCTCGTATGTCCGATCGAGTGCCGACGCCAGCGTCTCACCGGCCTGTTTGAGTGCCAGATCCAGGGCTGCGCTCTCGACCGCCCAGCGGCGGTTCGGCCCGTCGACGGCCTGTGACGGAGGGGCCGCCCCCGATTCGTCGTCGAGGCGAGCGCTGACTGTTTCGACTGTGTACGTCCCCGAGGGTAGCGCCAATCCCTCCGCCCGGAGTCGCTCGTGGGACTCGACGTCCGGTGTAACGTCCTCACCGAACCCGACGTGGCTGTCGCCATGCAGTTCGATGACGGTTCGCTCGAACGCCCGTTTGTCCGTCTCGATCCGTTTTTCATCGAGCGCGACACCCTCGATGGTGAGCGGAAGCGACCGGACGGCCCCGTACAGTCCCGACCCGCTATCGGCTCCGGCCCGTGAGCCGACGTTCCAGCCGCTATCTCTGTCCATACCGTCGGTACGTGCTCGACCCGAAAGTAGGTATCTGTGTCCGTCGGTCGGCTGTTCGTGTTCCGGTGGGCATCGGCGTCATCGAGCACAGCGGCCGGGCTGTCCTCCCACCGATCGTATCACGCGTCGGGGTCGATACATCGCTCGACGAGTTTGCCCTCCGCCCGGTGGAGCAGATCACTGCACGTCGCTTTCGTGATCCCGAGCGACCCCGCGACCGCGGCCTGGGTGGCCTCCCTCGGCGTGTCGTAATAGCCGGCCTCGAACGCAGTTGCAAGGGCCTCCCGCTGCCGTGGCGTCAGGAGGGGGTCCTCGTCCGGATTGGGGAACGACTGGACCGACTCGACATCGTACGTGATCCCAAGTTCGTCGAGTTCATCGGTCAGTGCGGAGAGTTTGTCGTCGGACGCGGACACCTCCCAGGAGGCGACACCGTCCGCGATGACGAACGGCGTCCGAAGCGGGACGCCGGCCCGGGAGACGGGCCGGAGCAGCGCTGGCTTATCGGTCTCGAGTTGGACTACGGTCTTCGAGCCGTCGTTCCACAGCAGGTCGAGGCCGGTGATCTCCGGGGCGTCGTTCGCCCCGGCGAGGACCTCAACCACGTCGCCGCCCTCGATCTCGAAGAGTCCGGTCGCGGTGCCGTCGTCGTACTGGGTGGAGATGACCCGGAACGTGACCTCGGGGTGTTCGGCTGAGGCGTTCGCGATCCACATCTCCGCCGGGATCGAGACGGCAATCTTCGCGAGTGGCATGCGTTTACCTCTTTGTTGTCGCCTTGGCGGCGTTGTATACGAACATGTTAGAATGGTACTGACATGTCCATAAAAAGGGTTAGGGTACCGCGACGGGTCTCTCCGACAACGTGGGTAAACACGCCGACAAGCGGGCGGCCGATCCTGTGTCGGGACGATGAGCGACGAACACGCGCTCGTCTCGGCGCTGAGCGAGCAGATCGTCGAGCACCCGGCCCGGATCGTGGTCGCGTTTTTGCTGCTCACCGCGGGCTTTGCGACCGGGATCAGTGACATCGAGGTGGTCGGCGGCGCGGAGCAGTTCTCCGAGGACGTCGACGCCTACGCCGTCAACGAGGACGTCGAGGAGACGTTCCAGCCGTCGTTTGCCACCGCCGAGGACACGACGCTGTTGATACAGGAAGGGTCGGACGTCCTCTCGAGGCCGGAACTGCTTCGGATGCTCCGCCTCCAGGTGGCGTTGGCCGAGCGGCCCTCCCAACGCGTGACGGATATGACAAGCCCTGCAGGACTGATCGCACAGGAGCTAGATCCCACAGTGACGACGCCCGAGGATCGCCTCCGGGCGGTTCGGCTGGCCGGCAACACGGAGATACGGCGGGCCATCCGGGCGAAGCGAAACGATCCGACGTTTCGTCGACTCGTCGGCGAGGATTTCAACGCCCGATCGGCCTCCACATCGGCGGCGATCGGAACCGTCACCCACGACGCGAGGGACGACGATGCGGTTTTCGAGGAGATACAGTTCGAGACGCGGCGGGTCGCGAACGCTGTCGGGGGCGACATCCGCGTGTTCGGGTCGGGGATCACCGACGCCGAGAGCATGCGCGTCATCCAGGATTCGCTGTCGGCGGCGATCCCCGCGGTCGTCGTGCTCCTGCTCGCGTTTCTGGCGATCGCCTACCGGGACCCGTTCGATCTCGCGTTGGGCGTCCTCGGGCTGGCGATGTCGCTCGTTTGGACGTTCGGCTTCATCGGCGTCTCCGGCATCCCCTTCACGCAGTTGCAGATCGTCCTGCCCCCGTTGTTGATGGCCATCGGCGTGGACTTCGGGATCCACGTGACGAACCGGTACCGCGAGGAGATCACGGACGACTCGGGAACGGTCGCCGAAGGGGCGGCGGCGCTCGAGGGGGCGATCCGCCGGACGGTCGCGCCGCTAGCGGTCGCGTTCTTCATGGTCGTGACGACGTCCGTGATCGGGTTCTCGGCGAACATGGCCAGCGGGCTCTCACCCATCGCCGACTTCGGCCTCGTCGCGTCGGTCGGCATCGCCGCCGTGACACTGATATTCGGGATCTTCCTCCCCGCGGCAAAGCTCCTGCTCGAGCGGCTTCGGCGTCGAAGCCGGCTCCCGTTGTTTGTCTCGACGCCGCTCGGGTCGGAGGACTCCCTGCTCGGTCGGCTCCTCCCGTTGCACCTCTCGGTGACGAATCGGGTACCGATCGCCTTCCTCCTCGTGGTGGCGTTGACGACCGGGATGGCCGGCTACTACGGACAGGACGTCGGATCGTCGTTCGAGGACGACGATATGCTCCCGCCCGAGGAGTTGCCGGGGTATCTGGCTCATCTGCCCGGGCCGATGGCACCGGGGACGTACACGGTGACGGAGAACCTCAATACCCTCGAGTCGGAGTTCGAAACGACGGCTGAGGACACGGTCACGATATACCTACAGGGACCGCTCTCGGAATCCCACGCCCTCGAATCACTGCATCGGGCGGGCGCGGACCCGCCCCCGTCGATCGTCGTTTCGGGGGATCGACGGGCGGAATCGAGGAGTATCCTGACGGTTATCGGCCGATACGCCGAGCGGTCCCCGTCGTTCGCCCAACTGGTCGAACGGAGCGATCGGGACGGAAACGGGGTCCCGGAGGCGAACCTCAAGCGGATCTACGAGCACCTCCTGTCGTCGCCGTTCAAGACGGAGGCGCGTCGGTATCTCACCGACGACTACCGCGAGGCCCGGATCGTCTACTCCGTGGAGACGGACGCGACCGATGCGGCGATCACCGCCGACGCCGAGTCGATGGCGGCGGGGTCGTTTCGCGGGACGGCCGTCGAGACGGGGGACATCGTCGTCTTTCAGCGGGTTTCCGAGGAGGTGTACAGTTCGGCTGTCGAAGCCCTCCTGCTCGCGCTCGTACTGTCGCTTTCGTTTTTGACGGCGATGTACTACGGGATCGAGCGCCGGCCCGCGCTGGGCGCCGTGACCCTGGTGCCGATTGTCTCGACGGTGGTGTTTCTGGTGGCGACGATGCGGTATCTGGCGATCCCCTTTAATATGCTGACGGCAACAATCCTGTCGGTCACGGTCGGTATCGGGATCGACTACTCGATCCACGTCGTCCACCGATTCACCGAGGAGTTCGACGCGGGCTACGACGGCCTCGCGGCGGCGCGAATCACGCTGCAGGGGACCGGCGGGGCACTCTTCGGGACGACGCTCACCACGGCGAGTGCGGGCGTGGCGCTGCATTATCTCTCCATCACGCCCATCCTCACTCAGTTCGGAGCGCTGATTGCATTTAGCGTCACGTACTCGTTTGTGACGTCGACGGTCGTGCTGCCGGTCGTGTTGATCCGCTGGTCGCGATGGGGGACCGCCCGCGGGGCGTCGACCCCGACTCAATAGGTCGTTGAGGAGTAACGATCGGTCGGCGGCGGAGCGGTAGCACGCCCGAGCACAAAGGTGTCGGAGATCCGCAGTCGCCGCCGCCACTACTTATAAACAATTCATAAAGGGGTACAGCAACGCGAGGCGGTCGCCGTCTCGGATTTCAGTGTCGAAGCCGTCGATGTGTTCGTTGAACTGGCCGTTGATCGCGACGCGGGCGAACGCCTGGGTTTGCTCGCCTTCAGGGGTTTTGTTCCACGCCTCCGGCGGATCGCCGTTCGTCGGGGCCCACCCATTCGTCGTCTCGGTCCCCGTCTCCGCGATCAACATGTCCGCGACGTCGTACTCCTCGAAGAAGGAATCGAGAAACGCTCGAAGCGTCGATCCGTCGAACGTATGCTTGAAGCTGTGCTCGCCGAGTTTCGTTCTGACGTGGCCCGTACAGCGGACCTCGACAGTAGTCTGAGCGGTCAGTTCCGTCTGCTCGTCGAGATCCGGGTCGGTGCCCATAAACCGACGTATGCAATAATAAATAAAGGTGTTTATGCCGAACCTGTTCGGTCAGGGGCGTTTGCTCCCACAACGTCGGAGGGTTCCGACGGCACTCGGTCACGCGCACCGTCGTCGCATATCCTGAAGCAAGCGAACCACCACTTTATGCGTACTCTGGGTATAGTTGGTACATGATCTCACGGATCCTCGTTCCGATTGACGACTCGGAGATGGCCCAGCAAGCACTTGAGTACGCGATTAATAACCATCCTGATGCGGAGATAACCGTCATGCACGTCGTGGGCGAACCCTCACCGTGGGGAGGGGCGGCCACGTCACTTGCTCTTGAGGAAGATCTTGACGAGGCCGCAGAGGAACGCGCAGAGGAGGTGTTCGATGACGCCCGGGAGCTTGCCGCTGAGTCCGACGTCGAACTCACCACCGAGATTCAGTTGGGGCATCCCGCTCGGGCGATTCTGAACAGAGCCGGTGACTTCGATGCGGTCGTGGTCGGAAGCCACGGCGGCTCGCTGTCTGACCGGTTGGTCGTTGGAAACGTCGCTCAGAAGGTGTTCCGCCGGTCGCCCGTTCCTGTTGTTGTAGTTCGGTGATTACACAGAGCGCCACGGTGGGGACATCGCCCTCAGAGCAAGCTTTCTGAGGTGTGTAGTAGTGCGGTGAGCGCTGACGTGGGTGTGGCGAAGAACCTCTCTCTCAAAACTAATAATCAAAGTAACGAGACACAGTGCGGCTTCTTATTTCGATTCAGGCTGAGGAGGGCGTGGGAAATTTACTCAGGGAGATAAAACTCCGACTTTGGTTTTCTGTGCGGCGATGCGTTCCTGAGTTTGGCAATTTTGGCTGGAGTTCGATCTCGAACGATGACGACATCGTAGGACCCGTCCGTTGCGACAGCCCCCCCTACGCTACCTACTGCTGCAACGAGATGGCCAGCGTTTTCGCTGCCGATAAACACCATTGAGGTGTCTTCGTTCCTTGCCATCTTTCGCAAACGGCCTGCTATAGTGCCGGACGGAGCGGATCGACCCACAACAATGTGGCGGAAGTCAGCACTCGGGCACAACTCGGTCACTTGCTTATGTAGTGTTGAAATGACAGCGTTCAAATCAAACTCGTTGTCCGGTCCGATCCAGCCGCGTTCTCTCGCGTACTCCCCGTTCCCTTTCGGGATTACACTTGCTGCCAACACGTCTTCGTCAAATACGTTCCCGAACTCAGTGGCACGGACGAGCGCCGCTTCAGCCAGTTCAGATCCGTCGAATGGGACAACTAGTGTCATACTTCGGTATTGTCCAATGTGTAGTAATCTGTTTTGCTTCTTCCCACAGAAGAGACGCCAGCGATACGATCAATCCCCAATTAAATACTGGACAGAATCGGGATTTGGGACAATACCGGTTCGATATCGTAAACGATCTGTTCGACTGCGAGTCTCCGGGGGTCCGACGAACTCACCACAACGTACCCAGTTATCTTCGAACGGCGGGAGATCCCGTTCAGTAAGCAGCACGCCTTCGTTGACAGTAACCACCGAATCGGTGGGTGACACTTGATCATCCGACACAGATAGGCAGCTTTTTCTTACTACCTCGCTCATTGGTAACGAATGTCTTCGATCCCGGAGCAACTCGCAGGTGAATTCGAGCCGCCGGAGTCAGTGCGGCCAACTGTCGAGCGTTTGCGTGAATTTATTAGAGACGACGTCGCGGCGATCGAAAAGGAATACGAGGAGTACTTCGGCGACCCGGTGAATCACCTCGACGAGGATGCCAGACTACTCTCAGAGATCCACGAGGCCAAATCGAAGGTTCGGCGACGCTCCGCCGAGGAGGGGCTGTATGCACTTCATCTACCGGAGGAAGTCGGGGGCGGCGGGCTCTCACAACTCGAACACTTTTACGTAATCGAGGAGGTATTCCGATACGGAACCGGACACGGATCGGGGCTGACGAAGTCGGTGCTTGCTTGGACCGAAGGACCCTCAGCACTACTTTTGCACCTAGACGACGATCAACGAGCAGACTGGCTTGCCCCGCTCGTCGAGGGACGAAAGACGGCCTGTATCGGGATCACCGAACCCGGTGCCGGCTCGGATATCGGCGCCATCGAGACGACAGCGAAAAAAGACGGCGACGGCTGGGTGCTCAACGGACACAAACGATACATCACGAACGGCCCCTACGCCGACACGGGGCAGATACTGGCGAAAACCGATCAGGCCGAGGGCGCAGCGGGAATGGCGATGTTCCTCGTCGATATGAACGAAAATCCGGGGATTCGGCCGGGCAAGATCAACACCAACCTCATGATGGATGGGATCACCTCGGATCTCCATCTCGATGACTGCCGTGTCGAGGACCACCAGATGGTTGGGGACGTCGGCCAGGGGCTTCAGCTCGCGCTATCGTGGATCAATTGGCGGCGGATCAATCGTGGCGGGATGTGCGTCGGCATGGGCGAATACCTTCTTGATCGAATGCTCTCACACGTCAAACAGCGAGAGGCATTCGGGAAGTCGATCGGGACCAACCAAGCCGTCCAGTGGCCGATCGTCGAGACAGCGACTGAATTGAAGGCGACCCGGGCGTTCTCGACGCAGCTCATCTCCGAGTATGAGTCGCTCGCGAGCCTCGAAGACCTCCACCAGCCCCAGCAGGCAAAACAGCTCCTTTCGATGCTGAAATACTACCCCGAAGAGCGGCTCTTCGAGTGGTCGGATAAGGCGGTGCAGGTCCTCGGGGGACAGGGGCTCATGCGTGCCGGCGGTGTCGAACGGGTGTTCCGGGTCGCTCGAAACCTCAGGATTCCGGCCGGAGCGACGGAGATACAGAAATCGACGATCGCAAAGACGCTCGGGCTCGGGGAGTGAGATGCGAGGCGACGGCCGTCACATCCTGCTCGTCCTCCTGGACGGCGCTGCCGACCGACCCGCTTCGGAACTCGACGGGAAGACGCCGCTTGAGGCCGCGGAAACGCCGGCGCTCGATCGGCTTGTGGCCGCCGGCATCTCGGGGGTCACCGATATCGGGCCACCGGGGATGCCGATGCCGAGCGATCGCGCTCATGGGCGGCTGTTCGGCTACGATCCGGACGCCATCCCGAGACGCGGTGTGCTTGAGGCTCGGGGGCTCGGCATCGAGGTGTCCGAGACGGATGTGACCTGTAGCGCGAGTTTCGCTCGACTTGGGTCGTCAGCCCACCCCTCAGGGGCGATCACAGATCGATCGCTGTCCGGGAGTCGTGAGCAGTGCCGAAACGACGCCGAAGCGATCGGCGCGTTCGAGACCGACAGCGTCTCCGTGTCGTTCGAGTATACCTGGAAAAATCGGGGCATACTCACACTGGAATCAGAGGCTCCGCTCGATCCAGGCGTGACCGATACTGATCCGTTCGAATCGGGCCTGCCGGTCGTCCGTCCGGAGCCGACAGCGAACGCTGACAACAGCGATGCAGCAGCCCGGACGGCGGACGCGCTGGCGGCGTACACCCGCTGGAGTGTCGAACAGCTCAGTGATGCCGCGAGCGATATCGTTCTCTCGAAGTGGGCCGGCATGCCGACGCAGCCCGAGCCGTTCGCCGAGCGGCACGGAATGGAGGCCGTCTCGTTGACACCGAAGCCGGTGTTAGCCGGGCTGACTGACACGCTCGGGATGGACGTGATCGATCCGCCCGAGGGCTATGACGAGCGCGCGGCGGTCGTTCGCGAAACCCTCGACACCGCGAAGTTCGTCCACGCCCACTATCCCGAACCCGACGAAGTCGCACACGCGGGCACGCCCCTCGAAAAGAAACGCGAACTGGAAGCGATCGATCGGTCGCTCTCCGGAGTGGTCAAGGCCGCCCTCGACAGGGACCTTGTCACCATCGTCACCGCCGACCACACGACCCCAAGTGCTGGCAACGTCGTCCATTCCGGGGAGGCGGTACCGGTCACTATAGCCGCACCGACGGCACGGACCGACGATGTCACGTCCACCGGCGAGCGAAACGCGGTGGCGGGAGGGATAGGGCGGATCGACGGCATCGACGTACTCCGGATCGCTCGCTCTCTCGGTGATCGGGTCCTTCTCGACGGACTCAGGCGAACGCCTAGCGGTGGGACGGTCCCGACAACCGACGTTTGCCCGCTGTTGGAGGAGGATCAGTCGTGAGTGAGCAGCCGATCGAGACCGTTCCGACGCGGTGTGGCTGTGCCGGGAAGACGCCGCTCGATCGGGTTGTCCGGCCGGCGATCGCCGAAATCCGACGAAACGTTCCCGGTGTTGCGGTCGTCGACGGATTGGAGGCTGGACTGCTCCCGAAGACAGCCGGAATCGAGCGCTCGGTCGCCGACGGACACGGAGGCGGCGAAGGGACGGCGAGGGACTTCGTCGCCGCGGCGTTCGTCGGCCCGGAACGCGGTTCCGACAGCGAAGCGTTCCGGGCGGTGCTTTCTGAGACCTACCGGCGGTGGGCGGGGAGATCGGGAGGAGCTACGATCCGAAAGGGCCACTCGATCCAACTTGAGACGAACTCGAAACCGACAGTCTGGGGCGAGATGTTCCGGTCGACCGGACGACAGCAGGACGGCTACCGGGCGGTTAACGTCGACGTGATTCACGCGCTTCCCGGCCTCGATCCGGTCACGCAAGCGGCCGTCGCTACCGCACACGCGCTCAACGACTGCTACACGCAGGGCGCAGCGGCCGATCGCGATATCCGCCCGATCGTCGGCCACCCGGAGGGATCGGGACCCGATACGGATCGCGTTCGTCGGTGGTACGTGGAGGCGACCGGATCGGGGGCCACCGTCCGCGAACCATCCATCATCACCCACGATGGCCGAGGGTGGCAGTTCGGCGCCGCTGCCCTCGCGGCGACCGAGCGCGTACCGCCGATTCATACGGGACGGATCGATGCGGGCGATGCGGTGTTGCTCCATCGGCCGTTGGGATCGCTTGCGCTGTATGCGGGCAGCGTCGATGGCGAGCAGCCCCTCAAAACGGGCGCTCGTAAACGAGCACTCGACGCGCTTGCAGCTGATCACGTGGCGACCGCGCGTGCGATCGAAGCATCGTGTCCTCGCCCCGGCGAACGCTTCGATCCGGGGCGGCATCTGAAGTGGGCTGGGGATGTCTCAGGGCCCGGAATCGAGGGGCTCGCCGAGATAACGACGGCAGCGGACTGTGGCCTCTCACTCGAAGCGTTGCCGCTGCTCGATCAACAGGGACTCGATGCCGTCCGTCGGCGATGGGTTGTCCCCGACGTTACTGTTGAGACGAACGGTCCGATCGCAGCAGTCGGGACGGTCGACGCACTCGATCGGTTCGAGCGCCGGCTCACAGGGTGTCCCTCCGCCGACCCGACCCGCATCGGCACAGTTACCGACACCCCCGGCGAGTTCCGGTGGGCTGATGTGACACATGCCGAACGGCATCTCGAAGCCATCGGGAGCAACCCACCGTGACTGACATGCAGCACCCATCAACCCAGCCGGTACCGATACGCTACATACCGGAGTCAGATGTGATAGTGTCCAGACACACCGCGAGGAGCAAGCGATCATGACCGAGCGGATAGCCCACGTTCACGGGCGATTCCAGCCGTTTCACGACGAGCACCTCGAATACGTCCGGTGGGCCGCCACGACCCATCCGGGCGACCGCCTCATAATCGGGATCACGAACGCCGACACCGCCCACACGGCGCGAACCGAGGCTGACCCGGAGCGACATCACCCTCGGAACAACCCGTTTACGTACTACGAGCGCCAGCGAATGATCCACGCGACGCTCGGCGGCACCGACACCGAGTTGGGCTGTGCGGTGTCGATCGTTCCGTTCCCGGTCAACCGGCCGGAGCTCTGGGACGCCTACGCCCCCACAGACGTAGTCCACTACGTCAACGTCCTCGAAGAGTGGCACGAGCACAAAATCGAGCGGCTTCGAGAACACGGGCGGACTGTCCGAAGCAAACGGGGAACGCGAACGATAAGCGGCACCGAGATTCGCACAGCGATGGCCCACGGCGAGCCGTGGGCGGATCGCGTTCCCGATCCGGTCGCGACGGACATCCGCGAGCACGGACTGGTCGATCGGGTTCGAGGCCTCTACGCTGAGGACGAGTAGTCCCGCTCGCGGACGTGACCGAGAATCGCACGACGAACGGCTTCGATAGACGGACACACGGGAATTCCGTCGGGAAGCCACTCGGGAGGCGCTCGTTTTCCGGTGTCGAGGAAGATCGGAGCGAGCCCTGCGGCGCGTGCGCCCTCGACATCGGGACGCGAATCGCCGACGTGGATAGACCTCGACATCGTTGCCCCGGCCCGCTCGAAAGCAATACTGAATAGCTCTGGATCGGGCTTTCGAACGCCACAGCACCCAGCAACGGCCATCGTGTCAACGTACGAAACAAGCCCTGTCCGTCGGATTTTTTGCCACTGGAGGTCGGCCGGGCCGTTCGTGACGACGAGGATTCGATGCGCTTCGGAGAGGTCCGTCAAAAGCCCCGGCGCGCCATCGACCGGAACCAACTGATCGAGTCGCCGCTGTCGGTATGTGTCCGCGAACGCTTCGACCGTCGAGTTGGAGACAGATGCCCCAACGGCATCGAAGGCGTGGCTGAACGCAACTCGACGGATTGGTCCATCGGGGGCGCGGTTGGGCAATCGTGCATCGAGTGCCTCGCGAAAGGCGGTGCGATACCTCTCCACGGAGGGCAGCGGAACCGGTGTGTCGAGTTCGGCACGAACGTGCTCGAACGAGCGTTCCCGTGGTTCCGAGCACGTGACGAGTGTGCCGTCAAGATCGAAGCTTACCACGGACATTAGTGGATGTTTGCGGCGTCGAGTCATGAGTGTTTCTCGGCGACGAACAATCGCTAGCGGTGTGAGTGGGCACTCTATCGCGCATCGTCAGTCTCGTATTCTTAGGAGTCCACCGGCTTCAGTTGGCCTCGTCATTGAAACCACGATATGTGGCTTCGTCGTGTTTATGCGTCCTATTTGTCGCCCTCAACCCGATAGATCGTCACCGCTTCGTTCTCGAAGGCAACACCGAACGCTGGCCGGTCGAAGGAGCGCAACGACTCGCCGTAGCGGTCGCGCTCACCCGGCCCGACGTACACGTACCTGACGTCGTAGCGTTCGAGATGTTCGGCGGCGACCGGCCACTCGCCCGTATATACGTCGTCGACGTAGGAGACGCGGCGCTCGTAGGCGTCGGGGCTACGGTACTCCTCTTGATGATCCCACCCGATGACCGTCGGCAGGCCGGTGAACGTCGAGGCGGGGCTGGTAAACCGATACGAGGGCCCAGGGGCCTCGACGATCGTCGGCGCCCCAGGGCGGTCGTCGAGCCAGCGGATGGCCTCGGCCTGCTCCGGCCGGGCGGTCTCGATCGCCTCATGCCCGTCGAGCGTGAGATCGAGATCGCCCGCGGCGACCTCCGGGCCAAGCTCCTGTCCGGCGACCATGGCTGGGAAGACGAGCGTCGAAGCCAAGATGAGACAGACAAAGACGGCGGCGAGCGACGATCGGATGGCGGCGGACCGATCCGGCGCTGCCGATCCGCCGACGGGCGAATCGCCCTCCGTTCGATACGCGGCGAGACGCTCCGTGGCGCGAGAGAGGACGATCGCCGCGGCGGCGCCCGCGCCAGCCGCGCCCAGCGTCCACCCTTGGACGGCGACTTTCAGCGCCGTGTTCCACCGGGGGGGATCGATCCGCGGGAGTCGGGCGTGGACCACCTCAAGGGCGAGCAACAGCCCGAGGCCGGCGATGGCCAACACGACGGCAAAATCACCTCGCTCCGTTCTGACGAGAAACCACCCGGCGAGCAACAGCGGAACCGTGACGAGGAACACGCCCAGATCGAATCGGAGCGCCGCCACCACCGCGACCGGGAGACAGATCGCCGCGAGCACGAGATAGCGGCGATCAACGCCTGTGACTGTGGGCCATCCGAGCGTCGCCACGTAGATCGCGACCATCGCCAGCAGGCCGCCGTAGATGACCAGAAACGGCCCAAGCGGGCTCCGGGGCGGGAAGAAGCCGATCCCCTCGTTGCTCGGGACGTGACCGAACACGAGAAACGGCGACGCGACGGCGACGCCGATCGCGAGGACGATCGCCCCCACAATCCCCGCGGCCACCAGCCGTCCGATTTCCGATCCGAGTCGGCCGACACGCCCACCTCCGTCGTCAGTTGTTCCCCGAAGCGGCGCGGCCACCCGGTCGGGGAGCAGCGTCACGGGGTGGGGGTCGGCAGCGCCGACGGCGAGCACCGCCAACCCACCGACCGTCGGGAGTGACCAGGTGTTCATAAACCCGAAGACACCGGCGATCACGCCCAGTCCGAGAATCGCCGCGACCCGGCGACGGCGATCCTCGAGTGGCATCCGGTAGTAGGCGTAGGCCACCGCGGCGGCGAACAGCACGTACCCCGTCGAGAGCGCGTGGCCGTGGAGGTCGCCCTTCGTGAAGGAGTACATCGGGACCTCCTGGATCGTCCCCCCGACCACGTAGCGGGTGTACCACCACATCCAGGCACCGGGGTCGGAGAGGTCGGCGATGGCGGTTCCCAACTCCCCCTCATAGAAGCGCTGTGCCACGAATCCGAAGGCGGCCCGACCGACGGGATCGGCGATCGGCTCCGGAAGCGACGGTGTCAGGAGACGGACCGGCGTCGTCGTGGCCCCGCCGAGGGCGACGAACGCAACCCCAAGAATGCCTCCGAGGCGGGAGGAGTGCCCGCGCCGTGCGACGATTGCGCCGGAGAGCCCGTAGGCCACGACGACCAACACGCCGTAGAACGCGGCGATGCCGAGGTTGAATCCGTACCGCAGTTCTGTCCCGGTGATCATCGAGACACTCGCCACTTGCAGTTGGGTGCCGTAGTAGTACCGCAGTGATTCGCCGGCATACCAGACGTCCGGCGGCGGAAGGCTCCCGGCGCGTTCCAGCGCGTTCACCAACCCGAAGTGGAGGAACTGCTCGCCGCCGGCCGGCGTGATCCCGGGGGCGGATGCGCGCAGGAGGGCGAGATACAGGAATCCAATGGCGAAGACGCCGTACGTCGCCGCCACCGCACGCCACTCGGGGCGGCCCCCCCGTCTGTAGGCAAGCGATGCACCCACCGCGACGACGACGAGCGCAAGCGCGATCGTGTGGCGGCCGAACGTGAGTTGGCCGACCCAGAACACGATGACTGCAAAGGGAATCAACGCGGCGGGGATGGCGAATGCGGCACCTCTCTGCGGTAACTCACGAAAGAGAGCCGCGGAGATAGGGGCGCCGATCGTAGCGACCAACGCGAAGAATAGGAGGTACGCGACGATGGGGAGGTACTCCACATCGTTCGGTGGGCCACGGCGCCTCATAAACGCTTTCGACTCCGATTCGTCGGCTCCAAAAGGACGTAATTTTCGGGCGTCAGGGGAAAGATATTTAAAAGTCTCTTCGAGAGTCTACGGTATGCCACATTGCCGCAACTGCGATGCGTTCGTTACCGACAATTATGTACGCGTGTTCGCCCCGCAGGGAATGTCGACCGTCCGGGTCTGCCCCAACTGCGAGGACAAACTCCGCGACGGAGCGGAGGTCCGCGAGGCGCGCTCGACGCGGCAGAACTGATCGGCGCTTCGCTTTCGTTTCTCATTTTTCGGGCTCGTTCCACGCCTGTTCGTTAGATAGCATCGCTCCGACGAGCATTCCGGAGGTCCGACGCGAGCGCGGACCGGCCGGTTTTTATTTCGCCGCCGCCCAGCCCCGGACATGGTCGAAAACGTCATCTGGCCCGCCTATCTCGACGCGGAGTGCTCCCGGAGCGAGGGGCGACGGGTCGCAGAGGATCTCGCAGTCCCCGCCCCGACCGTTGACGAGATCGCGAGCGCGGTCCAGCAGGTCGGCTACGACGCCGTCATCGAGCGGGAGCAGACGTACCCCCGTGAGTACGAACCACGCGGCCGGGTCGTCGTCAAGGACGCCGACGACGCGTCAAAGTCGGACCTGCTGGGGGCGGTCGCCGCGTACGTCGCCGCCCTCCGCGAATGAAACGTGTCGGCGAGGTCGTCCGGACCGCCCAAGGGCTCGCGATCCTCCGGTGCTCGGACGACACGCACCCGGATATCGGGACCGACGTCGTCGATTCGGAGCTTGACTCGGTCGGCCGGGTCGTCGACGTGTTCGGGCCGGTCGAGCGCCCGTACCTGGCCGTCTCGCCCGTCGACAGCGTCGCGCTGCCGACGCTACTCGGCGAGAAGCTCTACGCACGGTAGCGAGCGGGGGTCGCGTCGCCGTCGCTGTACTTCCCTCCCCGCGGTCGCCTCCCAGCCCGGAACCGCAATACCCAAACAACCGGGCGGGAACGGTACGGTATGAAGCGGGCCGCCGCCGCCGTCGTCGCCACGCTCTCGCTCTTCGTGCTCGTCCAACTCGGTTCGCTCGCGTTGGTCCAGCCGTTCATGGACGCCGGCTACCAGACCGTCGAGGACCCCTCGGACCCGACGAACAGCCTGCTGTATCTCGGTGCCATCCTCGTCGCCACGATAGTGATGCTAGCGGCGATGCGCTTCGGCGTCGACCGATTGCTACAGGGGCTCATCCTCTTTGCGGCGGTGTTCCTCTCGTTTTACGTATTCACCGTCGTGCTCCCGCCGGTCGTCACCGTTGCCGGGTTTAATCTCGCGGCGGTCGTCGCCGCGTTCGCGCTCGGGGGCGGGCTGTTGGCGCACCCCGAGTGGTACGTGATCGACACAGCCGGGATCGTGATGGGCGCCGGCGCCGCCGGACTGTTCGGGATCAGCTTCGGCCTCCTGCCCGCGATCGTCTTGCTCGTCGTGCTCGCGGCGTACGACGCGATCTCCGTCTACGGAACCGAACACATGCTCACGCTCGCCTCGGGCGTGATGGACCTCCGTCTCCCCGTCGTGCTCGTGATCCCGCTGACGCTGTCGTACTCTTTTCTCGAGGACAGCGGGCCGGAGACGCTCGACAGCGACCGGGATGACGACGCGGCCGACACGGAGGGGGCGATAGATGGCGAGGACAGCGACACGGGCGGGGCGACAGACACCGACACGGGGGATGACGCCCCCGCCCCCGACGTTGCGGACCCCGAGGAGTCCGCAGACGCCGAAGGCGCCTCCGACGCCGAGGGGCCCCTCGAACGGGACGCCTTCTTTATTGGCCTCGGCGACGCAGTCATCCCGACGATCCTCGTCGCCTCGGCCGCGTTCTTTAGACCCGGGGGCGCACCATTGTTAGATATCCCCGGCCTCGCGGTCACTCTCCCGGCGCTCGGCGCGATGGTCGGGACGCTCGTCGGGTTGGTCGTCCTGTTGATGATGGTGATGAAGGGCCGCGCACACGCCGGGTTGCCGCTGCTCAACGGCGGCGCGATCGCCGGGTATCTCCTCGGAGCGGTGCTCGCCGGCGTCGCGCTGGTCGAGGCGATCGGGGTCGCCCCCTACGTATAACTATACGGGTTGATCGGTAGTTATACACCGCTCTCGGGACACCCCGACTCGCGCCCGCGATTTGATCTGTGGGCGGCGGGCTAGATAAATAGAGACGGCAACGGGTTAGTTGTCCACATCTGCCCGCAGCTGTTTATAAATGGTTCCCGGTTCGACTTACACTACTCTCCGGTTAGCGCCTCGCTCGCCGGGGCGAACTTGATCACCTCGCCGAGGCCCTCCGCTTTCGCCCGCTCGTACAGCATCCACGCCGCGGCGACGGTCTCAACTCCCGTCCCGCCGCTGTCGAAGACGGTGACCTCGTCGGGCGAGGTTCGGCCGGGACGGTGGCCGGCGACGACTTCGCCGAGTTCGGCGTGGATGTGGTCGCCGCCGACGGCCCCAGCTTCGCGGGCCGCGAGGAACGACCCGGCGTCCTGGGACGCGCGCTCGCGGAGGTCGGGGACGTACGTCGCGCGCGAGATGGTCGCCGCGTCGAGTTCCCGCTTGCCGCGGTCGTACTGGCCCATCGCGGTGACGTGAACCCCGTCCGGAAGGGCAGCGTTTCGAACCACAGGGTTCGTCGCCTTCGTTGCCGTGATGACGACATCGGCGTCGTTGACGGCGGCTGCGGCGCTTTCGGCCGCGGTCACGTCGGCCGACAGTCGTTCATCGAACTCGGCAGCAAAGGCGCGTCTGTGCTCCGCCGTCGGCGAGAACACGCGAACCTCGTCGAACGCCCGAACTGTCGCCGTCGCCTTGAGTTGCCCTCTGGCCTGTGCGCCCGAACCGATCACGGCACACCGCCGGGCGTCCTCGCGGGCCAACTCGTCGACGCCGACCGCGCCCGTCGCGCCCGTCTTGAACGGGTTCATCGACGCGCCGTCCAAGAGCGCGAGCAGTTCCCCCGAGTCGGCGTCGAAAAGCGGGAGCGCAAAGTGGGCGTCGCGGTCGCCGAACCCGGCGGCGTAGGTGTACCCGCCCATCGCGCCGACTTCGGGCAGGATCGCAAGGTAACCGGTACACATCCCCGGCGGGTCCGAGGAGACGAGTTTGGTCCGGGGTTCGGCCGTGCCATCGTTACCGTGGCTCTCGTACCCGGCTCTAACCGCCGAAACGTAGTCGGACGGCGTCGCCAGCCGCGAGAGTTCGTCGCTTCGCAGGAACAGAACGTCCGTCATATTCGGCGTTGATCCGCGGGTGGCATAACCGCTGTGGCTCCTGAACGGAACGCTCCGAAGGGCTGGCTGAAGCCGAAGCCAGGTACTTTAATCCCCCCGCGGAAGAAGCCGCGGTCGATGGACAAAGCGTCCCCAACGGACGACGGGGCCGGTATCGATTACGCCGAGCGGGCGAAGGCGATCCTCGGCTTCTCGCGGTGGTGGCAGATCGCCGCCGCTGCGGGGATGATGGCGGCGGTCAGCCCCTATCAGTACGTCTGGTCGTCGATCGAGGGGCCGTTGGCGGAGAGCCTCGACATCGCGTTACCCGCCCTCGGGGCCGTGTTCTCATTTTATGTCGTGTTTCAGTCGCTCTCACAGCTACCGGCAGGCTGGTGGCGCGATCGTCGCGGGCCCCGCAACCTCACGTATCTCGCAGCCGTCCTCGCCGGCGGGGGCTACATCGGCCTCGCGTACGCGACGAGCGTGTGGCAGCTATACCTCCTTTACTCGCTCGGGGCGATCGGTGTCGGGATCATCTACACCGTTGCGGTCAACACCGCGATCAAGTGGTTTCCGGATCGGACGGGGCTCACGACAGGAATCGGGACGATGGCATTCGCCGGCGGCAGCGCGCTTCTCGTGCCGTACGTCCGGGCCAACGCCACCGCCGCCGCCTACGCCGACGTGCTCCGAAACGTCGGGTTAGGCATCCTCGTCGTTCTGCTAATCGGGGCTGTTCTATTAAAAGACCCGCCGGAGGAGTGGCTCGATCGCGAGGACGACGCCGACACCAACGGAAACGACCTGGCCGCCTCGCTCCGCGGGCGGGCCTACACTACCCGCGAGATGCTGCAGACATGGCAGTTCTGGTTGCTGTATGGGATGTTCATCGCGACCGCCGGCGCGGACCTCATCGTCGTCGCGAACGTCGTCCGGTTCGCCGAACATCTCGGCCTCGAAGCAGTCGTCGCCACCGCGGCCGCCACCCTCCTGCCGGTCGCGGCAGGCGTCTCGCGGATGATCCTCGGTGAGGTCTCCGACCGGTTCGATCGGGTGCGCGTGATGGCCATCTCCTTCGTGCTTGCCGGGCTCTTTCGGTTCGGACTCGTCGGCGCGGGAACAGCCGACGCCCCGGTCGCCTTCGTCGGGATGGTGCTCGGCGCGATGTTCTTCTCCTCGCCACTGTACGTTTACTTCCCGGCCATCGTCGCCGACTACTACGGTGCAGAACACTCCTCAAGTAACTACGCCGTCATCTACTCCGCGAAGGTCGGCGGCGGTGTCTTCGCCGGAACGGTGACTGGATTCTTGGTCGCATCGTTCGGCTGGGTGCCGACGTTCGCTCTCGGTGGCACGCTCGCGTTCGCGGCCGGCCTCGCGGCACTCGTCCTCAGGCCGCCGACCGGGGCTGACCTCGAGGCCGCGACGCCCGGGTCGTGATCGGGCATCACCGCGGGCCGGTGGTCGAATCCGCAAGGATTTGAACCCCCGCCGTCGAACCTCCGGTATGGCAGACCAGTCGTTCCTCGAACAGCGCCTCGACGCGAGCACCTGGCCCATCGCGGTCGGTGACGTCGCGGTCCTGTTGGCGTTTCTCCTCGCCGGGACACTCCAGCACTCGACCGTCGAACAGTTGTCGGCCGACCCGGGCATCTACCTCATTGCTGCCGGGCCGTTCGTCCTCGGGTGGCTCCTGTGTGCGCCGCTCGTCGGCGCGTACTCCCCGGGCGGAGGGTCGGCACCCAACTCCTCGATCCCGCTCGCGATCCGTTCGTGGATTCCATCGGCCGCCGTGGGGATGGCGATCCGTGTCGTCGCGCTCCCCGGACGCGGCGCCGAGGCGACGTTTGTTGTTGTCATGCTCGTCGGCGGGACCGTCACCCTGTCACTCTGGCGGTTCCTCTATTTCAAACTGCGGTAGATACTCTCGCTTCCGTCTACCGGTCGACCGGCGGCTTCACGCCCGCGACCGTCGTCTCGAAACCGTACTCGATCGGTCGCACGCTGAGGCCGGTCGACGCGATCGCGGACTCAAGCTCCGAGACGGTATAAAACGTCGAGTCGAATCTGACGAGCCGTTCGGCCTGTTCAAGCGCCCACCCGAGTCGCGTTCCGCGATCAAAGTCGCTGATCACGAGGACGCCCCCGGGCGCGAGGACGCGGGCCATTTCCGAGAGACACCGTTGTCCCTCCGGAAAGTGATGGAACGCGTCGACCACGACGATGGCGTCGACGGATCCGTCCGGGTGCGGGAGGTCCGTCGCGCTTGCCCGGACGGTTTCGAGCCCCCGTCGTCGTGCCTGTCGAACCATTCCCCGAGCCGGATCGACGACCGTCGCCCCGATTTCGTCGGCGACCCGGCCGGAGCCGCCGCCAATCTCGAGAATCCGGTTGATATCGCGGTCAGCGGTGGCGAACCCCTTCCGAAGCGTGACCCCGTCGGTCGGCGGCATGAGCAGGTCGTACACCGGCGCGAACAGATCGAAGGCCCGGACGTCCCAGCGCATGGTCGGGGATCGAGCGCCGAGCATAACTCCGTTGCCCTCCGAGCGCACGGCATGGAACCGCGTTTGCTCGGATGGCCGGAAGACGGCCCGACTCTCCGGCTCAACCACCGGCGGTTCAGTTACGCCGGGAAGTTCGTGATGTCGAACACCGGAAAAGCGGTGATCCGGAGCGCTGAACGGAAAGAACGAGACGATTCCTCGGGGTCGTCGAAGCCGTCGGGGCCGCCGGAGCGACCCACCTCCCCTGAACACGCCTCCGACGCGGCCGAGGAGTACGACACTGCCATCCTCGCCGCCGTCGCGTTCAACGAGGACCGGACCGATCCGAACGTCCTCTGGCTTCGATATATCACCGTTAGAGAGGACCGCAGAGGTGAGGGCCTCGGCCCGCAGCTATGTCAATTCCTCGCCCGCCGTGGGGCCGATCGCGGCTACGACCGGCTCCGGATCGCGGTGAACAACCCCTTTGCCTACGAGGCGCTCTATCGGGCGGGCTTCTCATTCACCGGCGAGAAGACCGGTATCGCCGAACTCGTCCTCGAACGCCCCGCGGTGGGTCCGGCTGCGAACCGCACCGAGGCAACGTATCAGGAGGGTCTCGACGCCTACCGGACGCGGGACCTCTCGGCGGCCGAGCGGACGTTCCTCGAACGGCGGCGGGGCTGTTCGCCGCCCCCTATTGAGTGACATATCCGTTTCAAAGCGGGTGCTCTCGTGGGCCATTCAACTCAAAAACGCGCGGCCGTCGGGCCGCGCCTGCCCGGTTTCCGCCGCGACGACGGGACAGGGATGTGTGCCGTCCGCCGGAAACCGGGTGAATGTGAATAGCTTCCACATATAACCTTTTTCATCATCGACGCTTCGCGCCCTGTGTGATAGGTATCGACACACACTTGTACCCCGGCGTTGGGGTCACAATTATGGTGGGATACGAGACGATCCTGATCCCGACCGACGGGAGTCACTCGGCCGAACGGGGCATCGAACATGGTCTCGGTATCGCGAGAGATAACGACGCGGTCGTTCACTTCGTTCGCATCATCGACGAGTCGCGGCACGGCGCGACACCAGCGCTGTCGAACTACGAACTCGCTCTCGAGGAACTCGAAGAGGAGGCAGACTCGGAACTGACGGAGTTGATCGAGCAGGCCGAAGCACACGGCATCGACGCCGAGACGTACTTCGACCGTGGGTTTCCCCACGAGGAGATCGTCGAGTACGCCGAGTCGATCGATGCCGACCTCATCGTAATGGGAAAACACGGCAGCGGCGGGTCAGAGAAGCCGCAGGTCGGGAGCGTCGCTGACCGCGTGCTACGGACCGCTGACTGTCCGGTGTTCACCGTGTAGGCGCGCTCCGGAACGTTGAGGGTTAGCCCCTCGAACGATAAGGTATGCTCGGTCGCCTTCGGCTGCTCTTGTACGACGCCTGGCCGTTCGCGGGGGCGGCATATCTTTTATACCTAGCCTTCCGGCCACCGCCGGTTCGCTACGTCGGCATCGGCGGATTGGTCGTCGTGACGCCGCTTCTGGTCGGGTGGACCGTCGGACACCTCTTCGACGTGGGGCCGTGGGCCGATGGCACGACGGACGGGAGCGGGATGGCGGACGAAAGCGAGACAGCAGGCGAGAACAGAATATCGGATGACCCGACCGCCGACGAACCGGCAGGTAGCGACGACAGAGAGGACGAAAGCGTCGACTGAGAGCCGACCGTCCGTCGTCAGGGTTTGTGGGTGAAAATGAACGCCTGTCCGTCCTCAACGCCGACACAGAGATCGAGCTGTTTCGAGAGGTTGAGGCTCGTCGGGTTCTGCTTACAGACGACGAGGTCATCAAACGGCTCCGCACAGGCCGGACAGGCGACCGACACCGTGTTCTGGTACGTTTTGATCGCTGGGTTCTCCTCGCGGGGGGTGAGCGACGCCAGTAGTTCGTCCGTATCGATGTCCATACACTATCACCCGTGGGGCTCCCCCTTCAATCTCGTGGGCGTATAAACGGCCGTGGGTACGGACGCCGACGGCGCATCCGCCGGTCGTGATGTGTGCGTGGGGACGCAGCTTCACTCCGAGTGATTCGGGAGTTGAGTCGGTCAGGGGGTTCATTATCGGCCAAAGCCAAACTCCCGGGAATGACAACCCGTGCTGTCGCAAACCCCGTTGGGGTCATACTCATCCTCGGGATGACGATTCTTTCGGTCGGGGCGTTGCTCACGGTCGGCGGCGCCGTGGTTGACGACACGCGCGCGGACGCCGAGCACTCCCAGATGGAGAACTCGATGTCGGCGTTCTCCTCGAAGGCCAGCCTCGTCGGGTTGGGCGAGTCCGGCCACCAGCGGTTCTCGTTGGGGCGGGTCTCACAGGGCCGGGTCGATGTCCGGGAGGACGCCGGGCGCGTTCATGTGAAAATCCAACGGAACGGGACTAACGAAACTGTTAGAGAGACTTCGATGGGGGCCGTCGTCTACGAAAACGACGGCCGCGAGATCGCGTATCAGGGCGGCGGCGTCTGGGCGCGACAGGGCGATTTTAGCCGGATGCTCTCGCCGCCGGAGTTCCACTATCGGGCGGAGACGCTGACGTTTCCTATTATAAACGTGACCGGCGACGGCGCGGCGTCGGGCGATATCCGTGGAACGGTTCGCTCGGATACGGAGGCCCAGCAATGGTACCCGGACGATTCCGAGGAGGATTTCGACAATCCGCTCACCAACGGAACGGTGTACGTCGAAATCGAAAGCGAATACTGTCGGGGATGGCAGTCGTTCTTCGAGAGACGTTCGCAGGGGCGGGTTGAGGATAGATGTGGAGATAATAAGACTGTAATAGTTGATCTGGCTGTTCCATTCATTCTTACCGGAGACGATCCGGTCATCGCACAGGATATCAACCCATCAGGGAACAACAACGATATCCCGGAAAGCTGGAGGGAGGACGTGGTCGCGCCGTCGCCAGATTCGGAAATTGACGCTAAAATCGAAGAGTGCACCGACGGTAGTTGTGACTCTCTACCAACGTCCGGAGACATATCCCACGGAAAGTATGTTGCATCTGCGGATCACACCATGGATGGTGTGACGTTTAAAACAGGCAGCGGAGATACAACAGTAGCAGTGGACGGCGATCTCACTGCTGGACAGGTGGACGTTGAAGGGGATGGAAACGTCACGCTGTACGTTCGAGGTGAATTTCGACTGAGCGGGAGCGGGGATATAAATAGTGGCGGTGACGCGGATCAGTTTATTACGCTCGTTGATTCAGATGGAGACGTTCGGTTCAACGGGAACTCAGCGTATACTGGAGTCATCTATGCTCCAAAGTCTACCACTAGTTTCAATGGTAATCCAGCGATAGATTACAAGGGTGTGCTTGTCACCGATAAGTTCGATTTAAATGGGAACTTAGACAAACTAGACTTTCAGCCGGCGGAAGAACTTGACGACTATCGAATCCTCGGCGGTGAGCGTCCACTCACGTATCTTCACATATCTGAGAACAATGTCGAAATTCAAATCGAGTAAATTACCCGGAAAATCGTAAACGTACCGGGAACCGTGGCGCAACAATTCGGTTCTGTTTTATATTCGCGTTAACGACACCACCGGAGTTGGTCACGCCAGTAAATCCAGGTCGTGACTCCAAATAGTGCTCCCAGGCAGCAGAGCGCGGTGACTCTATAGTGATCGTGTAACTCTCCGTCTCGTCATCGAACTTCGCCGGGGTCGTCGTATTGATTCGCCTCGCCTCGCTGGTGACCTGTACAGTTCCTTCGGCTGAGAGCGTCGTGGACCCGGTAGTACGAAATGTTACGATGAGGGGGAACGACCCGACCGTTGTATTTGCTCTAAACGGTGGATCACGAAGCATAACGGAATTTCCGTCATCAGAGCGGATTATCGCACCAGCGACGTACACGATTTCGGTTCCTGTATCTCGATAGATTAGGGGGCGGGGGGATGCTGTTATATTACGGTTGTTGCTATCTTCAATCGTGATGTTGATCGGCTCCCCGTACCGCAGTGTCCCCCCGGACAGCCGCATCTCCGTCGCGCGACTCGGCGCGCCGCCCCGATAGACGTCCTCCACGTTGCCGGCGAAGACATCGAAGGCGCGCTCGGCGTTGTTGATCCGTTCGGCGTCCTGTCGGTCTTCCAGCGTCGAGAAGCCACCCACAGTGATCACACCGACCGAAATGGTAATAAGCGAGAAGATGAGGACGTAGCCGACGACGTCGCTGACGGCGCGGTCGTCCGACCCGACGGTAGACGTCGTCCTCATACCGACTCCACCACCAACTTGTCGCCGTCGTAGCTCGTCTCGACGGTGCCGCCGCCGATCGTCGTCTCTCGCACCGGCGTCACGCTCCGGAACGGGACCGATACGACAACATCGGGGGTCGAACTGCGGAGTTCTATCGTCCCGGTGTTGCTGGCGTTGGTGTACGTGATCTCGATCGTGTATCCACCTGCGGCGACGCTGTTCGGCAGGTCGGTCTGGAGCGATGCGTTGGAAACGTCCCCGCCACCGCCGGCCCGAACCAACCGATCTGCCCCCGACAGATCCGCGGCGAGTTGCTGGCCCGTCACCGAGAGCTGGTCATGAGTGACGGTTTGGGTCTGGCTCTCGACGAGCCCCGACCCGCCGATCAGAAGCGCCGAGAACAGCAGTGTGGCGATACCGAGGCCGAGAACGTAGCCGACGGCGACGGAGACGGCACGGTCGTCACCGCGTATCGGCTGTCGATCACACGTCGAATGTTGACGGCGTTTTGCACCTACGGTCCGTTCATGTAGAGAATTGTCACTCGACATTCGGAACCTCCGACACAACCTCTAGTCCCCGCCGCTCGTACTGGAGTTCGGGTGTATTAACGCGGAGGTTGAGTTCGACCCGGTATATAAATGTGGTCGTATTGGGTGGAAGACCACTTATGTCCGCATCCGATTCGATCAGCGCCTCGTACCCTCCAGCGCCGTTGGTTTCTTTATCGATACCGATATTTCCGCCATCGTCGAACTGTGAAGTATTGAATCCACAGGATTCACCGCTGAGGCTCGAATTAGTAATATTAAATCTGACCGGATCGGTTCCTGAGTAGGAACAGAGTTCGCCTCCAGAATCGTCTTCAATAACAATACTGCTTTTGCCGGTTCTATTCACCTGGACATCTTGTGTAGGGAGGATGACTTCAAATGTCGAATTGTTAGACATATTATTTATATTTATATGCATGACGAAGCCGCGGACAGTGTTCGCGGTCGCGTTCCAATCTTCGAAGCCGTTTGCATTAACTTCGGATATATTTCGGCCCTCAGAAATGTTGAAGCTCGTGTTTGTCGCCGCGCCACGTCTGAGGTGGTACTGACGGTGATATCGGCTAATATTCTCGAGTGCAGGTCGGACATCGTCAGCAGTAGCGTTTCCTGCGTCGTTCTCGGCTTCGATCAGTCCCTCCGTCGAGTCCACCACCCCGTTTTGATATTCGAGCGCCTCCCCCGCCGGATCCCCGCCGCGGGTCGCCACGTTGTCGGTATAAATAGCGGCGTTGACCAGAAGCGCCAGCGCGACGAACATCACGGCGAGGACGACCCCCATGAGGAGGATCATCTGGCCGCGGTCGCCGTCGCCGTCGCGGGGTCGGATCACTTGCGCCACGCGATCACCTCCACCTCAACGACGGCGTACAGTTGGCTGTCGGAGTCGGTGTCGGGCGCGTAGAACTTGTCGGCGGCGAGGTCCCCGAGCGAGGTGCCGTTCTGTATTTTCGAGTTGTTGTACAGCCCGACCGTCCGGGTCGCAGACACGGCGTTGTCGCTCGGTTCGCCCATCCGAACCATCGGCTCGGTGTCGGTGCTGTCGCCGTCGGGATAGCGGACGACGACGTTGAACGCGATCTGTCGGCTCGACAGCGTCTCGTTCAGGTCCGTACCGAAGCCGTTCGGCGGCCCGGTGGCGTAGGTGCCCGAGTCGGGTGCCCCGACGAACGCGCCGTCGCCGTTGTCGGCGCTCGCGTTCCAGTACAGCACCGCCTCGGTCAGGTTTCCGTTGTCGGCCGACGCCGCGAGCAGTCCCTCAACCGTCGCCTGCTGTTGGTTTTCGATATGCTGGTTTGAGGTGCTCGCCGACAGCGGCGTGACGGCAGCCGCCTGCGTGGCGAAGACTAGCCCGCTGACTACCAACACGGCGGCTGCGAACGCCTCGACGGTGTGGGCCTGCCCGCGCATACTACCACACCCTCACCGTCAGCCGGTACGGGTCGCCCTCTATCGAGACGGTCCGTGTCGCCACGGCGACGTCGGTTGGGACCGACCCGGAGTTCGATTTGGTCAACTCGATATCGTCCGGCTCATCGAGGGGCGTTGCTGGGGTGTCGACCGAGGCGTTGAGATCGTGAATGGTGACGTTGTAGTTTCTGTTCGTGACTGCAGGGATATCGTTACTGTCGAGATATTCCCCCGTGGAGCACTTGTCGTCGCCGCCACCGAAGAACGCTATCAAACAGCTGGCCGACAGAACCCCCGGTTCGGCCGTCGAAGCGGCCAACACGTCGGCCGAGAGCGTCGTTGCGGCCCGGTCGGCGACGACGAGTTTCGTTCCGGACCCGCCCGCGAAGGGATCGAACATCGTCGGCGCGTAGGCGAGGACGAACAGCACGGTCACGAGGAAGACGCCCATCGCGACGGCGAAATCGAGCATCGTCTGGCCGCGGTCGCGATCGCGGACGGTCCGATCCGGTTCGCGTTCGATCATACGAACATGAACACCACCAGCGCGAGCGTCGGCAGGACAACGACGAATTTCAGGCTCGCGAGCACGCTGACCTCGCGGATGTATCCGGCGATGACTCCGGAGATGATCCCCTGGAGCGTTACGGCGTGGAAGAACAGCATGGTCAACTCGTCGATGTTGAGGCCGCCACCGAACCCGCCGCCGGCGCCCGGACCCCCGCCGCCGCCCGATCCGGCCTGATCGACGAGACCGGCCATCGTATCGAGGAATTCGACCTTCAGAAGCGCCATCACGCCGAGCAAGGTGATGTACGTCATGATGATGATGACCATCTGCATCCGGGTTTTTGACTTCCGGTCGCGCTCGATGTCGTCCTGATTTTCGGAGGCCTGCGCAGCCGTCGAGAGCACCTGTGTGATCTGACTCGACGCCTCCTGGGCCTTCGAAATGAGTTTGACTGTCCGGGCGAGCCGCGGGATGTGGTACGCGTTGTTGAACTCCCGGAGAGCGGTTCGAAGGCTCGTCCCGTAGTTCACCTTCGCGTACATCACCCGGAATTCGTTTGCGAGACGCCCCGAAGACGTGTCCGCAACGACTTTCAGCGACTCAAGCAGCGTCATGCCGGTGTCGTTCGCACTTGAGAGTTTCCGGAGGTTGTCGGAGAGATTGTTCGTGATCGCCCGCCGTGAGCGGACGTTCCACTCGTGGAACACCGTCAGCGGGATGAGCGTGAGATACAATGGCACGTACACCCAAATGAACGTCCCCCTGATCGGCGCGGCCATCATCGGTTCCAGCGCCGTTGGCGCGATTCCCGACCGGACGGCAGTCACGACCAACACGGCCGACACCGGCACAGTGATCGCAAGCGTCGACAGCGGGTATTCCCGGAAGAAATGGTGCGGTTTCCGGAGGATCGACAGCGTCATGTGTGTACCCTCTCGGGACTTGATCCGATCGAAAACCGGATAGCGCCCCGCATAGGCGCCAGCTACTCCGAGTGCGAACATCCCTTTCGAATCTTCCGCCGTCCCGTCCTCAGTCCGCAAGTAGCCGTCGCCGATCTCGTCGGGGACGACCGTGGAAACGAGCACGAGGAAGCCGATGCCCAAAAGCGGGATCAGTCCGTAAACCGTTCCGTACAGAAGCGAGCTCTGCGCCTCCCCGAGCATCGACATGATGACCAGAATGATGATCAAAAGCAGCGGGAACAGAGAGAGTGTCATGTACATCTCCCCGAACAGTTCGAGCGTCTCGAGTACCGTCTCCTGTTCCTGCCGCGAGGTCCGCATCTGCTTTTCTTTTTGATCCTCGAGGAACCGCTCCATGTCGCCCCCCGAGTTGATTATCGAGAGCATATCGGTGAGAAACTGGCTGAGATCCTCGGAGGGGGTCTGCAGCGCCTGGTTCCGCACTGCAGTCCGGTAATCGGTGTCGAAGTACTCCGTCTCGAGGACGATCGACTGGAACTCCTTTGCGACCTCGCCGTAGGTGTCGTCGGCCCGAGCCATCGCCTCGAGGATCTCGAGTTGGTTGAGGCCGCCGACGGACAGCGCGTACATGAACGAGACCGAATCGGAAAGCAACACGTTGATTTCCCGCTTGCGGGCGTCCGCGGTCAGGTAGGGCCTGGCGACCATCCCGCCGAATCCCGCCCCGAACCCCAACGCGCCGAAGAGGATCCCCGAGGAGAAGATCAAAAACGGAAGTTTCAGCGCGTTTACCGTCGAAAGGTACGGTTCGGGGAGCGGCAACCCGAGCAGTAGCGGCGGGTCGGTGATAATGAAGGTAACGAGCGCCCATCCGAGGACGGTCCCGACCGCCCAGAGCGCCCCCCCGACGAAAACGCCGAGGGCGAGCGATATCGAGAGGTAGAATTCGACCGTCCGTGGGATCCGCGCCTCGGCCAGTTTGCGCTCGAGGTCACCGACAAAGTCGCTGTTCTCGTCGAAGAGCCGCTGGTACAGCGGGTAGAACACGTCCGCAAGCGCGTCAGTCCCCGACTTTGCGGGGGCAGATCGGACGCTCATGACGCCCAGTCGTCTCCGTCATCGAAGTCGTAATCGTCGGCAGAGGGCTGATCCGCAGACTCCGACTCCGCCGACGTTCCCGGGCCAGCGGTGTCTGACTGTCCCGTCCCGCGTCCGCCATCGGTCGTCGCTGCGTCGTCCGAGTCGACCGCGCTCGCGTTTCCATCGGTCGGGTCGAAGTCGATGCCGGCGGCATCGATCGCCCCGGAGGTACCCTCCTGTTGTGGGCCGAGCACCTCGACATCGTCGACGGCCTCGATGTCGAGCGCGTCGACGACTCCGTTCGCAATCTCGCCGCTGCGGTACTCATCGAGGAGCGGTTCGGCCTCTTCGAGTATGTCCGCTGTCTTTTCGAGCATCTCGTCGCTCGCCTCGGGGCGCGGGACCATCGCCTCCTTTTCGGGATCGATGTCGATTTCGACGGATTCCATTTCCCTGAGATCCTCGAGAGATCGTTCGAGATGCCCTCTCGCGATGAGCGTGAGAATCGTCTCCGGATCGTTGATGAACGCCTGTAGCGTCGCCGCGACCTGCGTGTACGTACTGAGTCCCTCGTGTATCAGGTACGCGAGCACAATTTCGTGCTGGAAGATCTCCTCGTCGAGTTCCGCCTGTGACCACCCCCGATCGAAGGCGATGGTGTCAAGCGTACTCGAATCACCCATGCTGAGGAACGAGTCGCTTTGGGCCTGCCACTGGTATACGTCCTTGACGTTGATCTCGTCGTTCTCGGGATCGTAGTGGTTGATCTCCGTGATCGATTTCGTTCGTCGAACCTTATCGCCCCTGATTCGGGTCTGGCTCTGGACCGAGACAAGATCCAGCGCCGTGAACATTGTCTTCGAGACGTTGATCGGATCGGTCGTGAACCGTTTTATAACCTCTCCGACGGAATCCGCGTGGAACGTCGTTAGTGTCGTGTGACCGGTCGACATAACTTGGAACAGCGTTCGGCCCTCCTCGCCACGGATCTCGCCCATGACGATGTATTCGGGGCGCTGTCGGAGGGCGGCTTCCAACAGGTCGAACTCGTCGACATCCCCTTTGTCGTCGTCGCCGAACGAGGGCCTCGTGACGCTCGCGATCCAGTTCCGCTGTGGCAACTCAACCTCGCGGGTGTCTTCGATAGAGACGATCTTCGCCTTGCTCGGAATAAAAAGCGAAACGGCGTTCAGCGAGGTTGTCTTTCCCGAGGCCGTCCCGCCGGCGAAGACGAGCGATTTCTGATTCTCGATGCTGAGCCACAGGAACGCCATCTGTTCGAGCGAGAAGGTGTTCCAGTTGATCAGGTCGACCGGCGTGTGCGGGACCTCCTTGAACTGCCGAATCGTATAGTTCGTTCCGTGATCCGAGACCTCTCGCCCGAGTGTCAGTTGCGCACGCGACCCGTCCGGCAGTGTTGCGTCGACCTGCGGGCTCCGCTTCGAAATTCCTTTTCCGGAGCGCTGGGCGAGTTTGACAACGAACTCGTCGAGTTCTTCGGTGCCGTGATAGATGTTCGTGATGATCTGTTCGTACTCGGAGTGATACACGAAGACGGGCGAATCGTACCCGTCACAGGAGATGTCCTCGACGTTGATGTCGTGTTTGATGCCGTCGATCCGCTCGAAGCCGAGGAAATCCCGCTTGAGGAAGTAAAACAGCTTCTCGATTTGGTGTTCGGTGAGCGTCCTCGAACCGTCCTCCAGAACGGCGGGTTCGGGGCGAGCGGCGATCCCATGAAGCTCCCGAGTTACATCGTTGCCACCGTCGTCGCTGAGACTCCCGTCGCCTTCGAGTCCCAGGCGTTCGCGGACCGGGTCGAGCAGCTCGCTCGCCTCCCGGATTGGGTCGAGTAGCCCGCCGTTATCCGAGTCCGTCCCGTCAGCATAGAGGTCGTATCGATCGAGTAACTCGTGCGTCTGCGTCTCGATGACCTGCTCGCGGGCGTCCTCGCCTTCCTGCATAACAACCTCGTCGTTGGAGTATTTGATCGAGGTTTTGAGTTTTCTGACGAGAAACTCCCGAAGGTCGGTTTCCAACGGGGTGAGGTGCGGCTCGACGAGGTAGTACTTGTTTTCGTTTTCTTTCTCGGAGTGAAAGATCACGACGAACGTGTCGGGTTTGTTGACCCAGTACCGATCGACCTCCTGAAAATGGCTCTTTTTTTCCTGCGGGACTGTCCGTTCGAGATCGTATCGGGTGACGACAGTCGTCGTGCCGTCGTCATTCGAAAAGAACGCGTCCTCGTCGAGATCAGGGTCGGTCCGGACGGTTCGTTCCTCGACACGGGCATCTAGAGCGGCGGCGGCGTCGCTCCCGGCCTCGAGGTGTCTGCGGAGCTCCGCTGGCGAAATCTCGGCGGCAGGCGCGTCTTCGCTGACATCGTCGCCAGTACCGGCCGCGGCGTTGCCCCCGGAGTTGCGTTCAGGGTCGGTTTTTGACGTGGCTTCGGGATCTCCGGATGCTTCGTGGCCCCCGGAGCGGTCATCCTCCGCTTGTTCGGGCTTCTCGGATGGCGGCGATGCTGGCGTCGCCTCGGCGTTGCCACCGTCCGAGTCACCGGTCGACATATGTGTTATTCCGCGCTATCGCTGAAAAAGAGTTCCCCCAGAATCGATTCGCGAAACCACAAGACGTGTTACTGACCGTACTCGGAAGAATACGCGGGCGTTACGTCGACGAGACGAACCGCTCGAGTCGATCCATCGCTTCCCGGAGTTCTTCCAGCCCCGTCGCGTACGACGCCCGGAGGTGGCCTTCGGCGCCGGCCCCGAAGGCGCTTCCGGGCACCATCGCGACCGACTCCGCCTCGAGGAGGTCCTCGGCGAACCGCTCGGCGTCATCGCCGGGACACTCCGGAAAGACGTAGAAGGCGCCGGTCGCTTCGAAGCAGTCGATTCCCATCTCCTCGAACCGTGAAAGGACGAAGTTCCGGCGACGGTCGTACTGCGAACGCATCTCCTCGACGTCCTCGCGACAGTTCCGGAGCGCCTCGATACCCGCGTGTTGGGCGGTCGTCGGAGCCGACAGCATCGTGTACTGGTGGACCCTGTTCATCGCCGCGATGACTTCCTCGGGGGCCATCGCGTAGCCGAGGCGGAGTCCCGTCATCGCGTACGCCTTCGAGAACCCGTTGAACACGATGGTTCGCTCGCGCATCCCGTCGAGTTCGGCGATTGAAACGTGCTCGCCCTCGTAGGTGAGGTCGGCGTAGATCTCGTCGGAGAGGACATCAACGTCGTGCTCCCGACAGAAGGCGGCGACTTCGGCCAGTTCCGATCGGTCCATCGTCGCCCCCGTCGGGTTGTTCGGGTAGCAGTAGACGAGCAGGTCGGCCGATTCCGCGCCCGCCGCGCGGAGCGCCTCCGGCGTGAGTATGAACTCGTCCTCGACGCGCGTCGGCACGTCGAGTACCTCCCCGCCGGAGAAGGTGACACCAGGAGTATAAGAGACGTAACACGGCTGAGCGACGGCGACGGTGTCGCCGGGATCGACCAGCGCGCGGAAGGCGAGGTCGATTGCCTCGCTCGCTCCGGCGGTGACGAGGACTTCGTCGTCGGGGTCGTACTCGAGGTTCCACCGGCGGGCGTCGGCGGCGATCGCCTCGCGGAGTTTCCGTTTGCCGCGGTTGGCGGTGTAGGATGTCTGTCCACGCTCCAACGCGGTGATCGCGGCCTCCCGAGCCGACCACGGGGCCGAGAAGTCCGGCTCGCCGACGCCGAGCGAGATCACGTCGTCCATCTCCTCGGCGAGTTCAAAGAAGCGTCTGATCCCCGAGGGCGGGACGTCGGCGACCCGCTCGGAGGGTTCCAGCGTCATGGGGTGACCGAGAGACGATCGTCGTCGTCCCCGTCGTCGAAGCGGTGGCCGCCCTGTTTGTACGTCTCCATGATGTAGTGGGTGACCGTCTGGGTGATCTCCGGGATCGGGGCGACCTTGTCGCTGATGAACCGTGAGACCTCCCGCATGTTCTCGCCCTCGACTTCGAGGGCGAAGTCGTAGTCGCCGGAGACGAGCCGGAGGCCTTGGACCTCCCGAAAGCCCGCGACCCGCTCGGCGACGTCCCGGTAGCTCGTCTCGCGGTCTAGAGTTACGTTGAGTTCGACGTGGGCCTGCACCCGGTCGTCGCTGACGGCGTCCCAGTCGACGACCGCGGTGTACCCCTGAATGATGCCCTCGGCCTCAAGTTCGGCAATCGTCTCCTCGATGGTCGCCTCGGAGAGCCCGGTGAATCGGGCGAGATCCGCCGTCGAATACCGGGCGTTCTCACACAGAAGCTCCAACAGTTCGTCGGCGTGCTCCATACACTAGAAGGCGGTAGCGCGAACTAAAACGTTGCGAGCCGCGGAAGGCCGGAGGCCCTGCCGGGTTGGCCGGCATAATCTCTCATCTTAATATAATGATTCTTTATGCGGGTGGGCATATAAGGTCATGGGTTGACAATTTATCTCTCGATACTATTATTATGCCCCGTCTCGTCGGAGGAGATATGCATCAACACGCGTTGCGGACCGCGATGACCCTGTACGAGGGTGGAACGCTGGATCTGTCGACAGCCGCGAACCAGGCTGGCGTCTCCCCGGACCGCCTCCGCCGGGCCGTCCAACGCGCCGGCGGTTCCGTTCCCACGCCCGAGGTTGACGCCGGCCGGGTCGCCGTCGGCGCCGACTGATACGGTACATCGAACCGCGACGGCTCTGACGGTCCCCGGACGCGATCCGAACCGACTTATATACCCGTGTCGAACGCCCGCCGTGACACGCCGACCGGCACCGTTCGTGATCGGACTCGTGGCCGGTTCCCACGTTATCAACCACGCCTACCTGTTGCTTTTCGCCCCCGCGTTTCCGCTGCTTCGCGAGGAATTCGGCGTCTCGCTCGCGGCCGTCGGGCTCGCGCTCGGAATTGTCAACGTCGTCGTCACCGCGGGGCAGCTCCCGCTTGGATACGTTTCCGACGCCTATAGCCACACGGCGGTGCTCGTCGGCTCGCTTGCATTCGGCACACTTGGCTGTTTGTTGGCCGCGGTTGCACCGACCTACGAGTGGCTACTGGCCGCCGCGGCGGTGATGGGACTCGGCGTCGCGGGCCACCATCCCGCCCACTATCCGCTCATCTCAGCAACGACGACAGATGCCTACCGCTCGAGGGCATATAGCGTCCACGGCTTCGCCGGTGCGGTGGGACTCGCAGTCCCCTTCGCAGCCGTGCCGGCGGCCCTGGCGCTCGGCGGCGGCTGGCGCGACGCCTTCGCCGCTGTTGGGGTTCTCGGGGCACTCTACGCTATTGGCACGGTCCTCGCCGTCCGGCGGATCCCCCGGTCGATCGCCCGCGCCGGGGCGCTGGCACGCGCCGACTCCGGGGACGACCCTATCGGCGGGCATCGACTCGCAGACCGGCTCCGGGCGGTCCCCGGCCGGCTTCAAGGGTACGCCCGCACGCTCGCGGGGTCGCCCATCGTGTTAGTCCTGACCGCGCTGTGGTTCGTCAACAGCGTCGCCGCCTGGGGCATCCGGGCGTACGCTGCGACGCTTCTGGATCAGGGATACGGGCTGTCGCCGGAACTCGCTAACACCGTCACGAGCGCGATGCTCATCGTCGGGGCTGTGGTGTTGCTCGGTGGCGGCTACCTCGCCGATCGGACCGGCCCGATGGCGATGTTGTTCGCGGGCTACGGCTCTCTCGTTGTCCTCGCCTCTATCGCCGCGAGCGGGCTTCTCCCGGCGCTGGCGGCGGTTACGATCGTGCTGTTGCTGGCGGCGACGATCGACCTTTCGCGGCCCGCCCGGTCGACGCTGACCGACCTGGCCTCCGAGCGCAGCGATGTCGGCAAGAACTTTGCGCTCATCACGCTCGGCGTCTCCGGCGGCGGCGCGGTCGCGCCGCCCGCCTTCGGCTACATCATCGAAGCTGCAGGTGTCGGCGTCGCGTTCCTCATCGTTGCGGCGACTGCCGGCCTCGCGCTCGCTCTCTCAGTGCGTGTCGGCGGTCTCCAGGGCGGACAGACCAATATATAACTACTGCCCGAAACCGGCGTGACATATACCCACCTCCGGTCGAGCGGCGTCGCCGGGGACCGGCCCGCAGTAGAAACACGGAAGCGGCCGGCACGGGTATCTCCTCCCATGCCGACCGTCCGGAACATCGCACGCGGCGTCCAGTCGTTCACCAGCAATGCCTTTCTCGTTGACGGCGAGCGGACCGTCCTCGTCGACGTGGGCAGCGGCTTCGACGCGGTCGAACGAGTCGAGGCGGCGACCGGAGCGCTCGATGCAGTCGTGCTCACCCACACCCACCCCGACCACGTCGGGAACCTCGAATCGGTCGTCGAGGCCTTCGATGTCGATATCTGGGGGTTCGACCCCGACAGCGGCTTCGTTGACCACGCGATCGCGGACGGCGATACGATCCAGATCGGCAACGAGGGCTACGAGGTCCTCCACACGCCGGGGCATAAAAACGACCACGTCTGTCTGTACTCGGCGGCCGCCGGGGCGCTGTTCGCTGGCGATCTGGTGTTCGCCAACGGCGGCTATGGCCGGACCGATCTCGAAGAGGGCGACCATGGTGCGCTCCTCGACAGCCTCGAGTACCTGCTTTCGAGCGTCGACAGCGCGCTCTCGACGATGTACGTCGGCCACGGCCAGACTGTTGACGCCGACCCGAAACAGCACATCGAACTCGCTCTGCAGACCGCTAAGATGCGTTCTTGAGACCGTCGGAGGCCGGAGGCAAGCCCCGGTCCGGTGATCGCTCCTTGAGGAGGAGGCATTCTCGCCTCAATTTTGATACCGGCTGCGGCCGTTCCACTCTGCGACTGTGTCTACCCCACTGTCGGAGTCTCGGATGTCGGCCAACAGAGGCATATCCCCCCAGATACTCGTCGGGGTATGAGACGACGGAAATTCATCGCCGGCGCCGCGGGGGTTGCGGCCTCGGCGGCCGCGGGTTGTCTGAGCGCTGCCGGTATGGACGAACACGAGGCGACGCCGGCCGGCGTGGATCCGGCGGCCCGCGAGGAGGCGGGATACGAACAGACCGCCGTCGAGGAACAGGTGGTCGAGCGGACGGTCGAGGCCGGCCTCTCGGAGGAGGTTACAGTCCGAAACTACCTCACCGAACACGAGAAGGGGATCGATCTCGTACCGATCGGTACCGTACAGGCGGCCGCGTTCACCGTGCTCACGTCCCCGCAGATATCGGTCGCCGGGCGGGAATTCAACCCGATCGGAGGGATGTCGCCCACGGAACTCGTCGAGTTGATCGAGGCCGACTTCGGGATGATCGAGAACGCCGAACACGTCGAGGACGGCGAGGCCACCGTTCTCGGGCAGACGACCCCCGAATCGCTGTTCGAGGCCGACGCGGAACTCGGTGCCGGGGTCTCCATCGACGTGAACGTCCACATCACCGAGAGCGTCGAGACGACCGGCGACCACCTCGTCGCCATCGGGGTGTATCCACGGGAGGTCGCGGAGGCCGAGGCGAACGACGTGACGACAATGATGAACGGCGTCGTCGAGAGTCTGAACTGACGACCGTCCGTCCTGATTCGTTCTGGGCGGGCGTCACATTTCGGGCTGTTTCACTCCGAGCCGACGTCCGGAAGCAACTCCCCGACCTCGACGTCTCGCGCCCGAAACGACGTGACGAGCCGGAAAACGACGACGTAGCCGACGACGGTTAATACGACCGCCAGAATGAGGTTGCCAACGAGCAGCCGGGAGACGATCCCCGGCCCCGCCGACAGCGATAGCTCGGTTGGCGTCGCTCCGGGAACCGGCCCGAGAAGCAACGACCCGAGCGAGAAGCTCGCGGCGTAGACGCCCCATTTCACGACGGGATTGAGAACGACAACGGACGCGAACAGCGCAAGCTTGCTGATCCGGTCGACGAGCGCGACGAGCACGAGAAAGACGAGGAGGCCGGTTCCGAGGGTCGGCAACGCGGTGATGAACACCCCGACTGCGAAGCTCCCGGCAACGTCGCCCGACGGGTGTTCCTCGCTGAAGGCCGCCTCAAGCTCCGAACACACTCGACGGCGGTAGTCGGCAATCCGTCCTCGAACCATACGTATTACTCGCGTTCGGTGTGCTTCAAGCTTCCCCGTCCGGGTCGGCGCGGACCGCCGCGAGCGCTCGCTCCGTGACCCCCGACAGGTGGGCCTGTCCGAACACCGCGACGGCGATCGCGCCCACGGAATTGAACACGAGGTCACGGACTGTGTCGTCGAGGCCATGCTGAGCGAGCGGCATCGAGACCCCCGTCGCGTCGGCGGCGACATCGAGGCCGAACTCGAACAGCTCCCACACCACGGCAAACGCGAGCACGACGACGACTATATATACGAAAAAGAACTGCCGCGGCAGGCGGATCTGATCGCTGTGGATGTCGACGGCCCGAGCGAACGTGTAGCCGGCCCCCGCGACGAGGGAGGCGGACATAGCGTGTGTCAGATGATCCCACCACCCAACCACGGCGTAGAGCCCCGCAGATCCGGCAGTGTGTAGAAACACGGCGAGCGTGACCCAGAGGCCGAGCCAGGGGTCGACCGTGATGCGGTAGTTGCGTTCGAGGAGCGCCGGGGTCGATGTGATCAGAAGCGAAATAGTTCCGTTCGTGATCGCCTTCGGCTCGCCGGCCACGACGCCGTAGCCGATGAGCGCGACCAACGCGGCCTGCATCCCTCTCGCGAGCCGTCGCTGGGTCCGCATCGACGGGCGTGGGAGCAGCGTCATCGTCGGACCACCCGCCGGAGGCGGCCTCCCAGACGGCGCCCGCGTCGCTTGAAGTACGCGTCGAAAAGCACGCCAGCGGCGACCCCCGCGAGCGCGACCCAAAGGAACTCAGTCATGAGCGCAGCGTTGGCCGCGTCCGCCGTCGTCGTCGGACTCGAGAGGAACTCGGTACCGAGCAGACGGTCGGCGCTCCACCGGGCGACCGCCCACACCCCCGCCGAGGCCAGCGTCGTCATCACGACGAACACGACGGCAAACCAGTGAGTCATCCGCATCGTCGTGAACATGTGTAACTCGACGGTAACCACGAGCGCCAACCCGGCGACAGAGAAGTAGTACGCGAATATCCCGAGCTCCCCGCCGAAGAGCCCACGGACCAGAATCGGCGCGAGCGCAAGCACGAGCACCTCCCACGGAAGCATCACCCGCCAGTCGCGGTGGGCGATCGGCGGGACGAGGACGATAGCCCCGGTGACGGTTATAAAGAGGATCCACAGCCGGTCAAAATCGATGAGGCTCTCCGCGAGGGTCAACGCAAGTACGGCGACGAACGGCCACGCGACCACCGCGTTGACACGTCCGCTACGGAACAGCATCGCGAGTAAGTCTTCCGGGGGTCTCGACGCCCCACGGCCGCCTTTGGGCGCGTCGCCGGAGGTCGATTCGTCGTCCATACCGATTGATGTCCCTCGCAGTACATAAGTATCGGTAGTGGATCCGGTCGTCGCCAACGTGGGTCCAGCGCTATCAAATGCGGGTCACCCGGTATCAACGTGGGGCCAACGGCACCAACGAAGTTTGAATCGGTTGCCGATGCAGGCCACGGTCACCGACGCGGTTCGAATCGGCCGCCGCCGCTCGGGGATAGACCGTGGATCGACCGGAACAGAACACTCAACTACGTGTGCGATATAGCCAGGGCCACGATGGTAGACAAAGCCGAGCTCCGACGGCAGTTCACAGAGGCATTCGAGGGCGCCGAATTCCCCGTCGAGGGGCCGATGGACCTCGTTCCCGCGCTGCCGGAGGGTCCCGGTACGACGTTCGAGTCGGGCGAGTTCTCGATGACCGCGATGGAGCTCAACGCGGAATCGAGCGGCCAGCAGTCGTTCCCCTACGAGTCCGTCGAAGAACTCGTCGACGACCTCATGGACGGCCTCAAATCGGAGAACCATATTTAAATACGAGGCTACGCGACCAAGCTAAAACCATCCGGGCTGACGCGGCTCCGGTCCCGTCGACACGGCGTGGGGGCCGTTACGCGAGCATATATACGAGGCTGCGCGTCGCCCCGATTGCTTATATACTCCGTGTCACGCCTCGGTTCCGGCCGCCGATGCCGTCTCGATCGACCGGGCGATCCCCTCGGGAAGGCTTTGTTCGCCCTCGGGCGTCCGAACGGTGACGAGTCCGAACGGCGCGATCTCGACGACCTCGATCTCGACGCCCGGCTCGACACCGGCGGTAGCGAGGTAGCGCAACGCCTCGTCGTCCTGATTTCGAATCCGCTTGACGACGGCCCGTTCGCCCTCGGCGGCGTCGGTGAGCCGCGATCGGCCGGACGCCTCGGGCAACTTGAGGTTCGCGTCGGGGATCGGGTCGCCGTGGGGATCGACGCCCGGGTTATCGAGGACCTCCGCGATTCGGTCGGTCAGTTCCTCAGAGACGTGGTGTTCGAGGCGGTCGGCCTCCTCGTGGACGTCAGCCCAGTTGTAATCGAGCTGTTCGCTCAGAAACGACTCGAGAAGGCGGTGGTGTCTGAGAATCTCGAGGGCGACGACTTCGCCTTCCTCGGTGAGCGTCACGCCGCGGTACTCCTCGCGATCGAGGAGGCCACGCTCCGCGAGCTTCTTGCTCATACTCGAAACCGTCGGGGAGGTGACGTCAAGGGAATCGGCGAGTTCGGCGGTGCCGACGCGCTCGCCGGTGTCGTTCTCGATCGCGTAGACGGCCTTGATGTAGTCCTCCATCACGGCGCTCAACATCGTCCTTCAGTAGGCCACCGAAGCGCATAGTGTTTTTGTCACACCTCGGTCACCCCAATGGACGGCCCCCTCGGAACCGATAGAAACCGATTTCCGCCCCGCGGCCGACGATCGTATATGAACGTGAGAGCCGTCGCCGACCTCTCGCCGGACGAGCGGGCGGCGTTTTTCGAGCGCGACGCGGGCGTCGAGGGGGCTCGTGAGGCGGCCAGCGAGATCGTCGCCCGCGTCGAGTCCGAGGGCGACGTCGCCCTCCGGTCGTACGCCAGCGAGTTCGACGACGTCGAGATCGGCAACATCGATGTCACCGACGAGGCTGAGCGCGCATACGAGACGATCGATGCAGACCTCCGCGAGGCGATCGAGACGGCGGCCGACAACATCCGCGCGTTTCACGAACGGCAGGTGCCGGACGACTGGCGGGAACGCTTCGACGGCCGTGAGTTGGGGCGTCGGTTCCGTCCCCTTTCGCGGGTCGGCGTCTACGCCCCCGGCGGGACCGCGGCGTACCCCTCAAGCGTGCTCATGGGTGCCGTTCCCGCGACGGTCGCGGGCGTCGACCACGTCGCCGTCGCGACGCCGCCCGCGGAGGAACTCCCGGCGGCGACGCTCGCGGCGGCCCACGTCGCCGGTGCCGACGCGGTCTATCAGGTCGGCGGCGCCCAGGCGGTCGCGGCGCTGGCCCACGGGACCGAGACGGTCGCCCCCGTGGAGAAGATCGTCGGCCCGGGAAACAAGTGGGTCACGGCGGCGAAAGCCGAGGTCCGCGGCGACGTCGAGATCGATTTCCTTGCCGGCCCCTCCGAGGTACTCACCGTCTGCGACGGGACGGCCGATCCTGACCTCGTCGCGGCCGACCTGCTCGCCCAAGCCGAACACGACCCGAATACGTCCGTCGTCTGCGTCACCGACGACGCGGCGACGGCGGAGGCGGTCGTCGACGCCTGCAAGCGACAGGTCACAGAGCGTGACCGCCGGGAGGTCATTGAGGCGGCACTCGACAACGACGCCTCGGGCGTGCTTCACGCCAGATCGATGTCGGAAGCCGTCCTCTTCGCAGAGGAATACGCGGCCGAACACCTCTCGATCGTCACCGAGGACGACGAGGCGGTTCTAGATCGAATCGACTCCGCCGGGAGCGTCTTCTTAGGCGAGGCTGCGCCGGTCGCGGCGGGCGATTACGCCTCCGGGCCAAACCACGTCCTCCCGACTGGGGGGCTCGCGGCCGTCGCTGGTGGGCTCTCGGTAGATCACTTCCTCCGGTCGACGACCGTCCAGAAACTCGACGAGGAGGCGCTCGCCAACCTCCGGGAAACCGTGACGACGCTCGCCCGCGCCGAGGGACTCGAGGCCCACGCCGAAAGCGTCGAGAAACGCTTCGAGTGATCCGTTCGGACGCCCTGAGTGACCGATTCGGACGCCACCGATAAGCCATCGGCCCGCTACCGGATGTGCATGGCCTACGATACCATCGACTGCACCGTAGCCGAGAGTGTCGGGACGATCACGCTTGACCGGCCCGAGGCGTACAACGCCATCAACGACCGGATGGCGGAGGAACTTCCGATCGCGGCGCGGGACCTCGCCAGCGACGACGCGGTCCGGGCGATCGCGCTGACGGCGAACGGCGACGTGTTCAATACGGGCGCTGATCTGGGGACACTCTCGGGTGACGGCTCCGACGAACCGCAGATCAGACGTCTCGCCGCCGCCCTCCACGAGTTCGTCGGGCAACTCGTCCGGGCGCCGAAGCCCGTCGTGACGGGCGTCAACGGCGTCGCGGCCGGCGGCGGCCTCGGGCCGGCGATCTGTGGCGACATCGTGCTAGCGGCCGACTCCGCCCGCTTCGAGTTCGCCTATCCCCGGATGGGCCTCTGTGGCGACGGCGGGTCGACGTACTTTTTGCCCAGACTTGTCGGCCTCCGGCGCGCCCAAGAGCTCGTCTTCCGCGACGAACCGGTCGGGGCCGAGGAGGCCGCAGCGATTGGGCTTGCGACCGAAACGGTCCCCGACGGCGACCTCAAGGACCGACTCGCAACGGAGGCCGCCCGCCTCGCCACCGGCCCCACAAAGGGGTATGCCGCTGCCAAGCGGCTGCTCGCTGAGAGCTTTGACACATCGCTCGAGGCCCAACTGGCAGACGAGGCCGACGCGATGGCCGAACTCACGAACACGACGGACTTCGCACGCGGGCACGCCGCCTTCGGAACCGACGGATCTCCGGAGTTCATCGGGGAGTAGCCGGGGTCAGCGGTCGACCACAACCGAGGTGAGTGCGGCGTCGTACATCTCGACGAGCCCCTCGCCGCCTCACCGAGGCACATCAACTCCGATTCCCACCCGTCGGGGTCGACACCGCTTATAAATGCGAGCCAGCCGATCCTCATCGCCGAGAACGAAGCGCCCAATATGGCGAACGCCCCCTCGAAGTACACGCGCCGTCCACCGAAACGTTCGAGCATCGCCTGGCCAAAGCGTTCCTATGCGGGTTCTGATCGCCACCGACTCGGTACACACGACCGCCGCCGCTTGTGATTACCTCGAGCCGCGCCTCAACGGGGACGACACAGTCGCTGTCGTGACTGTCCCGGCCGACGAGGCCCGCGATGCCGAAGACGCGTTGAACGTCGCAACCGCTCGGTTGCTCGGGCGCGCCGACGTCCGGACGGCGCGACTCGACGCGGCCGACGGCGATCCCACCGAGGCGATCCTCGCGGCGATTGACGACCGCTCGCCCGATACCGTCGTCGTTGGGCGACACGCCGGAGCGCCTGGGGCTGGTCCCGGGTTGGGCGGGACGGCCCGCCGCGTCATCGAAGGGGCCGACCGTCCGGTGGTCGTGGTGGTGCCATCCGTCTGATCGCCGCCCGCCGGCGGGTTTGAAATACCCCCTCGACCAAACGCGATGCATGGAGTTGCTCGTCCTCCGGGAGGGCGTCCACGGCCTCCCGGCCGAGTCGTACGCCGACGCGCTTGCCGACCGCCTGCCGGAGCACAGCATCAGACACGCGACAACGCCGGACGAGGAACGCGAGTTGATCGCCGACGCCGACGTTGCGACGGGGCTCGACGTTCGCCCGTCGATTCTTGCGGGCGCCGACGCGCTTCGGGTGTTCGCGTGCGCGTACGCCGGCACGGATCACCTCCCGTTGGACGCCCTCGCCGACCACGATATCGTCGTGACGAACGCCGCCGGCGTCCACACCCCGAACGCGGCCGAGCAGGCTATCGGGTCGATGCTGGCGTTCTCGCGGCGGCTCCACGAGGCCGCCCGGACCGACGAGTGGCAACCGGTCTCGCCGGGCGAACTCGCCGGCTCGACTATTACGATCGTCGGGCTAGGGGCCATCGGAACCGGAATCGCCGAGCGGCTCGACCCCTTCGGCGTCACTACGGTCGGCGTGCGCCGTAGCCCCGAATCTGGCGGGCCGACCGACGAAGTGATCGGCCCCGAACGGCTTCACGATGCCCTATCGCGAAGTGAATTCGTCGTGCTGTGTTGTCCGCTCACCGAGTCGACGCGTGGGCTTATCGACGCCGAGGCGCTCGCGACGCTTCCGCCCGAGGCCGTACTCGTCAACGTCGCCCGCGGCGAAGTAGTCGAGACAGACGCCCTCGTCGAGTCCCTCCGCCGTGGGTGGATCGGGGGGGCCGTCCTCGACGTGACCGACCCCGAACCGCTGCCGGACGACCACCCGCTATGGGGACTTGACGATGTCCTTATTACGCCGCACTCGGCCGGCGCGACGCCGAACTATTACGAGCGCCTCGCGGACATCGTCGCCGACAACGTGGGGCGGCTCGACGCCGGCGAGACACTCCGCAACCGGGTTCGGATCCAAAACTAGGTCGGGTTACTCGAGCGGCTCGATCAACTCGACCGCGTGGCCGTCGGGATCGAGCACGAACGCGGTTCTGGCCCCTGCGGCGGGCTGGTCTCCCGGCTCCTTTCGGACGCCGTGATGGTCGATCGCCTCGAAGGCCGCATCGACGTCGTCGACCTTCACCGCGAAGTGGTCCCATTGGTCGCCGTCCTCGCTCGGGGTCTGCCCTTCGGTGTCCGAAAGCTGGAGTTCGACGCCGTCCTCGTCGGCGACGTAGCGGTTGACCGTCTCGCCGTCCTCGGTTTCGAAGCCCCACGACTCCTCGAACTCGAGATTCTCCGTGTACCACTCGACGGATCGTTCGACATCCGAGACGTTCAGGCAGGTGTGTAGAATCACCATACCGAAACGCCGGTCGGACCGGTCATAACGGCGACGGTTCGGCGGCGCGGGACCGCGATCACGTTCGAAGACCGTCGATGCAGATACCAGGGCAAAATCCCGTCGATGCGGCTAACGGGGAAAAAGGCCGTTACTGGAAGCCGATCCGGCCGCCGCTCTGTTGGCGGCCGTCCGGGCTGCCGCCGCGGAACTGATCTTCGACTTCGTCGTAGTATTCGCTGATGTCCTCGGTGATCGTCGGGCGGACGGACTCAAGTGCCTGCCTGAAGTGTCGCATCTCCACGGCGTCGGCGGCGTCGTCCTCCCGGAGCGCCTCGATGGCGGCCTCGCGGGCGATCGATTCGAGGTCCGAACCCACGTAGCTGCCGGTCATCTCAGCGATCTCGCGGAGACTCACGTCGGGCGCGAGCGGCGTCTCCTCGGTGTGAATGCGGAGAATCTGCTCGCGACCCTCCGTGTCGGGCTCGCCGATCATGACGAGGCGGTCGAACCGGCCCGAACGGATGAGCGCCGGGTCGATCATGTCGGGGCGGTTCGTTGCGCCGATCACCATCACGTCGTCCATGTCCTCGAGGCCGTCGAGTTCGGTCAACAGCTGGTTGACGACCCGCTCGGAGACGTTCGAGCCGACTTCGCCGCCGCGTCCGGGCGCGAGCGAGTCGAGTTCGTCGAAGAAGATCACCGTCGGCGCGACCTGTCTGGCCTTCCGGAACGTCTGTCTGATAGCCTTCTCGCTCTCGCCGACCCACTTCGAGAGCAACTGTGGGCCGCGGACCGAGATGAAGTTCGCGTTGGTCTCGTTGGCAACGGCCTTCGCGATGAGCGTCTTGCCAGTGCCGGGCGGGCCGTACAACAGCACCCCTGCGGGCGGGTTGATCCCCATCCGATCGAATTTTTCGGGGCTGTTCATCGGCCACTCGACGGACTCCTTGACCTGGTTTTTCTCGTCCGTGAGGCCGCCAACGTCGTCCCACGACATCTTCGGCAACTCGACGAGCACCTCCCGCATCGCCGAAGGGTCGACCTCGTTCAGCGCGCTACGGAAGTCCGTCCGCTTGATTATCATCCGGTCGATGAGACTCGGCGGGATGTCCTCCTCGTCGAGGTCGATCTCGGGGAGGTACCGGCGAAGCGCCTTCATCGCGGCCTCCTTGGTGAGGCTCTCGATGTCGGCGCCGACGAAGCCGTGGGTCTCATCCGCCATCGTGTCCAAGGAGACGTCGTCGGCCAGCGGCATCCCGCGGGTGTGGATCTGGAGGATCTCCTTGCGGCCGGTCTCGTCCGGGACGCCGATCTCGATCTCGCGGTCGAAGCGGCCGGGGCGTCGGAGCGCGGGATCGACGGCGTCGACGCGGTTTGTCGCCGCGATGACGATGACCTGCCCCCGGGACTCCAAGCCGTCCATCATCGTCAGCAGTTGGGCGACGACACGGCGTTCGACCTCACCGGTCACGTCCTCGCGCTTGGGCGCGATGGAATCGAGTTCGTCGATAAAGATGATCGAGGGCGACTCCTCGGTCGCGTCCTCGAAGATCTCTCTCAACTGCTGTTCGGACTCACCGTAGTACTTCGAGATGATCTCCGGGCCGGCGATCGAGAAGAACGAGGCGGACGTCTCGTTGGCGACGGCCTTCGCCAACAGCGTCTTGCCCGTACCGGGCGGGCCGTGCAGCAGGACCCCCTGTGGCGGCTCGATGCCGAGCTTCTTGAATATCTGGGGGTGTTTCATCGGCAATTCGACCATCTCGCGGACGCGCTGGATCTCGTTTTGGAGGCCGCCGATGTCCTCGTAGGTGATCCCGCCGCCCGTCTTCTCGAAGCCGGCGATCGGCTCCTCGCGGAGTTCCACCTCCGTGTCCTCAGTGACGAGACACACCCCGTCCGGGTCAGTCTCGACCGCGATGAGCGGGATCGCTTGTCCCGGTGAGCGCATAAACGGGTGATTCGTCGAGGACATGACGGGAACGATGTCGCGCTCGACGACCGGTCGTTTGAGTATCTGCCGTTTGACCATCCCAGCGGCGTCGGAGCCGAACTGCACCGACGCCTCCTCGGGCGGCGCAAGAACGAGCTTGTCGGCCTTCGTCGCCTCGGCCTTCCGTATTGTGACGCGCTCGCCGATGCCGACATCAGCGTTCTGTCTGGTGAAGCCGTCGATCCGGACCGTGTCGGTGTTCCAGTCCTGTCGGTCGGCCCGCCAGACCTTCGCGGCCGTCGTCTCCGCGCCTTCGATCTCGATTATATCACCCGGCGACAGCTTGAGGTGGAGCAGGGTGTCGGGATCGAGGCGTGCGATCCCCCGCCCGGAGTCGTTGGGGTACGCCTTCGCGACCTCGAGTTGAACCTCGTTCATCCTGATATATATACTCAGATCCGCCCGGAGATATGCTTTTTGCTCACGACACCCCCGGCCTCGTGCTCCGATGGGGCGTGCGAGCGTTTGCGAGGGGACCGGCCGGTGCCGTGGCTCGGCGTTCCCCGCCCGCGAGAGACTCCGACATCGTTTTGACCGTCGGGTCGGTATCGATGTTCGAATGATAGAGCGGCTGGCGAGACAGCTCGGGAAAGAGGAGCGGGACCTTCTTGTTCTGGAGGCCGTGCTTTCGCAGTACCCGGTTGGGATCGCTGGGATCGCCGAGGAGGTCGGTATCGACGAGTACAAAACGAGGTACTCGCTCCGAATGCTCGAGGACGACGGGCTCGTCGACCCGACGCCGGACGGAGCCGTCCCGGCAGAGGGTATCGACGGGCACATCGAGGAGATCAACAACGGCCTCGACGGTCTTGCCGAACGTGTCGAAGAGCTCAAGCGATACGGCGCCGAGTGACGGTCGGCGCCACCGGAAACCGGAAGGCTCGAAACGGCCGCCCGACTACAGGCTATATGTCGATCCTCGACGCGGACGCCGACCTCCCCGGTTGGGTCACGGGCGTGGTGTTGCTCACGGGGACGATTTCGGTCGCTGGCGTGACGGACTATCTGTTGACGGGCGCCGGCTACGACATTGCCGGGACCGCCGTCTGGGCGCTGTGTTACGCCGGCGCGCTCGCCACCGTCTGGGTCATCTGGCTGCGCGACATCGAGTTCACCGGGCCTGAAAACGGGTAGTGATTTGTATACATCATCAATTGCGTATATACTTCGACGAATTACTCGTACGTTTGCCGGGGACCTGATCGCGGACTAGCATCGCCCGTGAGCGCTTTCGTCCCATTGCTCCCGACGGAGAGTTATATATACGTCTTACTCCACGTTGTTGGCACTGCTCCCGTGGTTACACCCGAGAGTCACGACTGCGAATCCGAGGCCGACGGCTCGGTTTCGACGCCGAGGACCTCGATGCGGGCGCCGCCCTCGGCGCTCTCCGTAACGCGGAGCGCCCAGCCGTGCGCGTCGGCGATCTCGCGCACGATTGTCAGCCCGAACCCGCTGCCGTCGGTCGCCGTGCTGTGGCCCAACCCGAACACCGCGTCCCGCTCCTCGGGCGGGATGCCGGGGCCGTCGTCGGCGACGTAGAACCCTTCGTCGCCCACTGATCCGATCTCGACGCGCGCCTCCGGCCCGCCGTGTTCGACGGCGTTGTCGAGCAGGTTTTCCAGCAACTGCTGAAGCCGGGTGGGGTCCGCGACGATAATAGGATCGTCGACGAGGGTCGCCTCCGACCCCGGCGTGTTGACGACGCCCCAACATCGCTCGAACGCCGTCCTGAGTTCGATCGGGCGCGTCTCGTTGAGCGTTCGCCCCTGTCTGGCCATCGTGAGGAGGTCGTCGATGAGCCGGTCCATCCGGTCGACCATCTCGGCGGCGGTCTCGAGGTGGTCGTCGTCGGTCTCGGCGCGAGCCAGTTCCAGACGGCCGTTGAGAACGCTCAGCGGGTTTTGGAGGTCGTGGGAGACGGCTCGCACGATCTGTTCGAGCCGCTCGTTCTGCCGGTCGAGTTCCTCGATGACCCACCAGTTGCAAGCGTTCGCCAACTTGTCGTTCACCCGCCGCAACGCCGAGACTACCCGCTCGCGAAGTGGCTCGCCGTCCTTTCGAAGGACGAGCACGCCAAACCCCTCAAGACGCATGATATAGACGTACTGGTCGTCGGGGTGCGATTCGACGATCGGAAACGCCTCGGCGCGATCGTCCTCGGGGAGTCGCTTGCGGACCGATCCGATGAGGTCGGCGATCCGAGCGTGTTCCGGGACCGACCCGACCAACTCGTGTGAGACAGTCCCGCTCGGTGCCGTTTTCCGCTCGAGAACAGCGGCGGCAGAGCAGTTGAGCTTCGTGAGATACGTCGAGATCGCGCTCTCGACGGTCGTCTCGAGGTCTTCTTCCGGTTCGATCGAGAGCGCGATCTCGTAGAGCACTTGAATCTCAGTTTCAGAGAGCCCCACGGATTAGCCCTCCTCGAATATGGCGGTAACAGCGGTCTTGTTGTAGAACTCGAGATTTCCCCGTCCATCGTTGGCGATCTCGCCGATGGTCAACGCCCCAAAGTCTGGGTGACCGTCGTCGCCCACGGCGGCGAGTTCGCGCTCGAAGTCGTCTTCAAGATACAGTACTCGCGAGATGCAGTCGAAAAGCAGGACACACCCATCCCCAGTCGCGTCCCGATCCGCCGTAGCGGTTCGGTATGTCTCCTCTACAGCCGAGATCAACGAGTCGGGATTGCCATTGAGCACGTGTACCATCTCGCCCTCGGACACGTCGCCGAAGCATCGAAGCGAGCCGTCGTCGGTGACCGCGTGCGGATCTCTAACGATTCGCTCACCCCCGAGGCGGCTGATGCCGAACGGATAGGACTTGGCGATCTCGAAGAACTCCTGCCGGTTGAGGTCACGCCCCGAATCCGCCTCGACGGCGCGTTTGTACACCTCGAAGGCCGGCCGATCCGCGAGTGACGACACCGTCCGCCCGGACGACTCGGTGACCCGAAACGGCCCGGCAACGTCCTGCCAGCCGTGTTTGACGCCGACGCCGGTCGAGGCCTCGACGGTCGCGAACACCGCCGCATCCCTCACGAGCCCCCTACCGGTCACCAGACACTGTCGTCGGCCGTACTCAAGGGTCCCCGCACCCCCGCCGACAAAGTCGTACTCAAGACCATACCTGCTGAACAGGGTCCGGGTCAACGCCCCGATCTGATCGGCGAAGGCGTCGACGAACACGAACGCCGATCGGCCGGGCGCCACCTCGTCGGGTAGCGCGGCCCCGAACGACCTCTCGGGGTCGTCGAGTCCGGTGATCGTCGTCACGTCCGGGCGGACGGAGAGGCCGGCGACTACCGCGCCTTCGGCGAACGCTTCGCCCTCGTAGACGACTTCGGGAAAAACGCCGCCGAACACCGGCGTCGAGAGATCACACAGCACCGGGTTCAGCGCTTCCGGCGTCGGCTCGCTTCCGGCCGCAATGAACGCCGTGATCCCTCGGATCGACTCCCGGGCGTCGAAGTCCTGAAGCGCTCCGATGAGTTCCCCATCGGCGTCGCCGACCAGTCGTGACTCCATATACGGATACATAGCCGCGTGTTGGTTTTTATACTTGCGTGCGGTAATCGCGCGATCCCATGGGAAAATTTATATGCGAAACCATCGCATCCGGTGGTATCCCTCTATCAGCTCGCCCCCGTGTGCTCCTCGTGAGCGGCGTTGTTCCACAGCAACAGGGCGATTGGCCCCGTCCCGATCGGGATCGCAACCGCGAACCGACGGCGGCTGTCACTCCCCGCCAACGATCTCCTCGTAGCGCGCGCCGGTCTGTTTGAGGGTCTCGGTGGAGTACAGCCGTTCGTGCTCGAAGGCGAGGTGTTCGGCCGCCAACTCGTCGATCTTCCCGTCGACCGCCTCAGGGTCGCGGCCGTGGATCATGGTGAAGAGGTTGTACTCCCATCCCTGTTCGGGGCGCCGGGGACGGTGATAACAGAGCGTCACGTAGGGGAGTTCTCCGACCGCCTCCCCGAGGGCGTCGAGGTCGTCGTCGGGAACGTCCCAGACGACCATACAGTTCGAGTCGAACCCCGTTACGATGTGATTGACGACGCAGCCGATTCGCTTGATGCAGCCGTTCGCCGAAAGCCGGTCGATCGCACTCAGGATGTCTGCGACGGGCGCGTCGACCGCGGCGGCCACGTCCCGGTAGGGAGTCTTCGAAAGGGGAAACCCCTCCTGAATCGCGAGGATGAGTCGCCGGTCGAGTTCCGAGAGATCCGCGGCCGCCGTCTCGGAGATCCGCGTGGCGTCGACGGTGGTCGATTCGGTCGACTCCCGGGCGAAGCGATCGCCGTTGACCACGGGAAACTCGAGGTCGATATAAAAGTCCGTCAGCATCGGGAGTACCAGCACCGAACAGCCGGTTTCGGATTCGATCTCAGAGACGATCCGATCACGCGTCTCGAGTGATCCGGCCGTGACGACGAACCACATATTCCACTCGTGATCGCGACGGTAGTTGTGGTTCACCTGCCGGTGACCGTTAATGACCTCGGCGATCTCGTCGAATCGGTCCTCCGGCGCGCGAACCGCCGCCAGCGTTGAGGAGCCGATGACCGGTGGGTTGAGTACCGCCCCGAACCGGCGGAATATACCCGCTCCTCGGAGCCGTTCAACGCGTTCGAGCGCCTCCGCCTCGTCGATCCCAAGCGCCTCACCGACCTGTCGGAACGGCCGCTCTGCGACCGGGAACTCCGACTGGTAGTCGTCGATGATCGCTGCGTCGGTCGCGTCGATATCCGCTCGCCAATCGTCGTCATCGGTGACCGGCGCGCTCATTGTCCAACGTACGGGATAGGGGGTTTAGTTTTCGTCGGTCCCGAACGGCCTCGCCGCCGCTCGATGGAACGGGTTTTTGTCCCATAAGCCACAACCTACTGTATGGCACAAACGACGGAACGATACGGCGAGTGGCCGCTGAAACGCCTGATGACCGAGGTCGTCGGCTCGGGTCATAAATCCGCCGACGACATGACGCGCGAGCAGGCGAGCGAGGCCCTCAAGCGGATTCTCGACGGCGAACCCGATCAGACGACACTCGGGGCGTTCTGGCTCGCGAACCGCTGGAAGCGCAACACCCCAAAGGAACTCGCCGCCTATATCGACGTGATGGCTGACGGCGTCGAGACGGCCGAACCCGAGTGTGATCCCGTCGACTGCGGGGCGAACTACGACGGGAAGGGCCGGACCGCTCTACTCGGGGTCGCCTCGGGACTCGTCGCGGCTGCGGCCGGGACGCCGGTGGTCGTCCACTCCGGCGACCGCGTGCCGACGCAAAAACAGGACGCCTACAAGCACGTTCTCGACGAGCTCGGCGTCCGGACCGAACTCGCCTCCGAGGAGTCGGCCGAGATGGCTGACGAGGTCGGGTTCGGGTTCTACTATCAGCCGAAATTCAATCCCGGTGTCAGCGCGCTCTCGGATCGCCGCGACAAAATGGGTGTCCGGACCTTCGTCAACACTATCGAGACGCTTGCAAACCCCGCCGGCGCGTCCGTCCACCTCGGGAGCTTCTATCACCTGCCGTACGCCAAGCGGATCATCGACACCTTCGACACGTCGACGACCTCGGACGTCGAACGGGTCGTGATGTTCCAGGGACTGGAGGGGTACGACGACGTTCGTCCCGGCTCCACGAAGGTCGCCGTCTGGGATCACGGCGGCGAACTGACCGACTTCGAGATCGAAACACCCAAATACGGGATGGACTTCGAAAGCGATGATCTCGGCGTCGACGATGTCGCGGCCGAGTCAGCGGCGATCACCGAGGAGATTCTCCGTGGCGAGCGCGACGACCAATTCGCCGACGCGGTCGCGGTCAACGCCGCCCTTCGGATCCACGCCCGTGGCGATGCGGCTGACATCGAGTCCGGACTTGAGAGGGCGCGAGACACCATGGCGTCGGACGAGCCGGCGGCACGACTCGACGCACTCCGGTCGTTCTAGCGGACCCGAAGTGAGTAGGCGATTGTCGAAAGTCCAAAGAAGGCGAAGAGGCTCTCGATCAGGATGCCGACCCCGAGGCTGATGTTCAGCACCTCGAAGGTGAATCCGGCTAACAACACGCCGACGACGATGAGACCGAACCCGACCGCGAGCAGGCCGAGCGATCTATCATCCGTCCGTCGATACGCGCTGAACGCGAGATATGTGACGACGCCGCCGACGAGGAGAATGAGCGTCTTGATGACGGCAATCGCAAGCTGGACCTCGAAACTGGTTGTCGAATGTACCATTATTACAGCTCCCTCCGTACCTCAGACCACATCTCCGCGAGGTGTTCGTCCGGGGTTCGGGCCGGTCGATCGATCTCGACCTCAAGATCGACCGAATCGGTCCGCGTCACGATGACGTCCTCGAAATTGAGCCGATACCGCGTCGCGTGGCTGCCGTCCTCGCGGATCTCGGTCCCCTCGCTAACAAGGGTTGCCTCCGACAGCCGATCGAGTTTTCGATACAGCGTCGATCGGGGGATGTCACACCGGTCGAGGAGTGATCGCGCAGTCCGAGGGGTACCCAACTCGGTGAGGATAGCACGACAGTCCTTGTCGTGTAACGCCGCAAGAACCGTGTCGATGTCCGGGGGATCGTCCTTGGCCGACGAGTCCCGAATCATACCGTGGCTTTTACCCCGAGGATTAAACGGCTGTGGGTTGGCGACGCCGCTGGGGACAATGGATACCCTTTTGTTCGTACTGTGGTTGCTGGCTGCATGGTACCGACGCGACGGGCATTCGTTTGCGGGGCGGGTACCGTCCTGCTGACGGGTGGGGCTGGCTGTTCGGGGCGAAACGACGATCCGGCGAGCGACGCCGGGACGGGGAGTCGGCAGTCTTTTGCGACGCCCACCCCTGATTCAGGTATGAGCAACGACAGAGCCGTCTCAGATCCGGACAACCCGACCGTAACGCTCCGAACGACCCACGGCGACATCACCGTCGAACTGTTCGAAGAGCGTGCGCCGCGAACCGTCGAGAACTTCCTCGGACTGGCGCGGCACGATCCCGCCGCCGACGCCGACCCCGCGGCTGACACCAACACTTGGGAGGATCCCGAGACCGGCGAAGTCCGCGGCGACTCTCTGTATGAAGGTGCCGTCTTCCATCGGATCATCGACGACTTCATGATCCAGGGTGGAGATCCAACGGGGACCGGTCGTGGTGGCCCGGGCTATCAGTTCGATGACGAGTTCCACGACGACCTCACTCACGACGGCCCCGGAATCCTCTCAATGGCCAACTCCGGGCCGAACACCAACGGCTCACAGTTCTTTATTACGCTGGATGCGACGCCGCACCTCGACGGCAAGCACGCCGTTTTTGGCCAGGTGATAGACGGTATGGACGTCGTCGAAGAGATCGGATCGCTACCGACTGGGCGCAACGACGAGCCCACGGAGACGGTCGAAATCGAGACGGTCGAAATCGACGGGTAGCCGATCACTCCTCCGTTTGGACTGCATACTGTAACACGGCCAGTGCCGACCGGCCATCGCGGAGGTCGCCGACCGCCGCCCGCGACCGGAGTTCCTCGAACGTCGTCGTCTCGACGGCGATCGATTCGTTGTGATCGAGGTCCTGTTCGGCGGCCGGCTCACAGCCGTGTGCGACGACGTACTGGAAGACCGAATCAAAGAGCCCGTTGGCCGGTTCGTACGTCGCGATTTGCTCAACGACGCCGGCCTCGTAGCCGGTTTCCTCGCGTAACTCCCGGCGTGCCGCGGCGCGAACGTCCCCATCGCCGTCCTCGAGACCGCCGGCGGGGAGCGCGTAGTTGACTCGGCCGACCGCCTGTCGCCACTCGCGGATGACCACTACGTCGCCGTCCTCGGTGAACGGTAACACCACGACGGACGGCGGTTCCGAGACGTAGTGAAAGCTGGCTTCGGTTCCGCCCGGGAGTCGCACGTCGTCGCGCACTACATCGAATCCGGGACATGTGTACTCGGTTTCGGAGCCGAGTGTTCGCCAGGCCAGTTCGGAATCGTCCATAGCGTTGCTTTGAGTGGCGCGGGCAAAACGGTATCCCTCACGGATGGCGAGCAGGCGGCGCCTTCATCTCCCCGACGGCGGCGCGCCGCACTCCCGTCTCAACCGGCCGTCGGTCGCTCGTTACGTCGTGGGGCGTCTGGTTGCGTGTTAATATATAAATCTGCGCGTAAACGGACCCGACGAGCGATCCGCCGGCGCCGTCCGGAACGGTCAAGACGGCCGGCCACGAACAATCGGACGGGCCAGATGACCGCCAGACGAGTGTTTCTCAGCGGGATCGTGACCGCCGTCGCCGGTTGTGTCAGTCCCGGCACCTCGGGGCAGGAAGCCGCTCCGAACGGTCAAAACGGATCGACGAACACCCAGCGCGACGGGGGTGAGAGCGACACGGACGGCGCGTCGGGCTATCACCTCCGTGCGTCACCCGTCGGAGCCCCCGACCGCGAGCCGGTCCTGTCGAGCGACGACGACGCACTCGTCGAGATTGAGCCGCTGATAGACCTGCTGGAGGAGACAGCCAATACGCTCGAGACCACGTACGCCCCGCTGTCTCCGAGTGAGGCAGAGGCCTTCGAGGAAGCGATAGCTAGCGTCGAGCGATACTACGCGGGAAACCCCCCGGGCTACTACATCGATCACAGGGGACTCGTCATCTCGGTTTCGCGAAGCGGGTAAGAGCATCTGGCTGGCCAGCAAAACAGGTCGACGGCAGTGCCGGCCGATACGCCGGGGCGACGGCAGCGCCGGCTGGCGGGACGGGTTCCACCACGGAATAGTTAAAAACCGTACCGAGCAAACCGGACACGTGCACCCGCGACATCCCGTTACACCGGACGTAACAATCGGCATTGCCGCCGCATCGAACGGTTGGGGCCCGAACTGATGTACCGCGACCTCTCACACCCCATCGAGACCGGGATGCAACGGTTTCCCGGCGATCCCGAGGTGTCGGTTGACCAGGTCGCCACCGCCGAGTCCGAGGGCTACCGCGTCTCGGCGATCAACTGTGGGAGCCACACCGGGACCCACGTCGACGCGCCGAGTCACGTCGGTCTCGAGGGCTCGATCGACGGCTTCGATATCGGGCGGTTCGTCTTCGACGCGCGGGTCGTCGACTGCACCGGGCTCGACCCCCGCGAGTCGATCGGGCCGTCGGCACTTCCCGACGACGACCACGGCGGGATGGTTCTCGTCCGAACCGGGTGGGACGGCTACTGGGGGACGCCGCGCTATCTCGACCACCCGTATCTGACCCCCGAAGCGGCCGATCGCTGCGTCGAAGCCGGATGGTCCGTCGGCCTCGACACGCTAAATCCCGACCCGACGCCGAGTGAGAGCGCCGCCCCCGGTGAACCCGAGGGCGTCCCCGCCCACCGGCAGCTCCTCGAGAACGGCCGATTCATCGTCGAAAATCTGCGGAATCTTGAGGGTCTCGGGCGCTGCCGGTTGTTCGCTGTCCCGCTTTCGATCGCCGACGGTGACGGTTCCCCGGTCCGGGCGTTCGCGACGGAGTGTTGACCCTCCCGTCGGGCGCTTCATCAAGTATGCTCGAATGCGTTTCACTGGCTCGCTTCGTGGAATTCGGCAGTGCAGGGTACGGTCCGAGGTCAGTTCGGCGGGGGTAACGCGACCAGTATTTATTTTGCAGTTCACAAAGACACATATAATGATGTCGCAGTGTGCCCTCTGTAACGCCGCCCTTGGAGAACAGTATCACCTCGAAATCGAAGGGGGTGAGTCGATCGACATTGCCCTGTGCGATATGTGTCGAGACGATCTGCTCGCCGAACCGTGGATCGAGTGCACCGGCGTGACAGAAACGGACGTCATCGAAACCTGACAGCCCGGTTCAATACAAGTATATGACGTTTGATGAGCGGGACGACGAGGTTGCGAGGCTTCTCGCCGAGTACGATGCGCGTGGATTGATCCCGGACGAGGTAGCCGACGACGTCGACGTGGCGGTCGAAGCGGGTGACGCGGCCCGGGCGTTGCGCCTGATCACCAAACGACGCCGCCACCTGCGCCGGGACGACAGCGCCGAGAATCCGGAGTGAACTGTCCACAAGCGCGGTGAGGCTTGAACTCGCGACGGTACGTTCGGTCTCGGGGCGACGCTGACCCGACTCAGTAGATCAACTCGTCGCTGTTGTCGACCATGTACAGCGTCCGGGCCGCGATGTTGACCGCGTGGTCGCCGACGCGTTCGAGATCCCGAATCGTGAGCAACAGCCGGGAAACCTCTGTCATCAGCGATTCGATCTCGTCGTCGGAGGAGCCGTCGTCGATCTCGGTCTCGATGAGGTCCCGGACGACGGTGCCTGAGGCCCGCTCACAGCGCTCGTCGACCTCGTCGTCGCGGGCGTCGATCCCGAAGCAGGCTTCGACGTCCTCATCGGCGTAAGCCGCCATCGCGTCCTCGATCATCCCGACGACCTCGCTCCCGATCCCCTGGATATCGACGTCGGGATACATACTGCGGGAGGCCTGCAACGTGTAGTCGCCGAGGTTGGTAGCGAGGTCCGCAACGCGTTCGAGGTCGGTGATGATCTTGAACGAGGCGGCGATGAATCGGAGATCGCCAGCGACGGGCTGTTGGAGTGCAAACAGGTCGATGCAGCCCTGCTCCAACTGGAGATACAACTCGTTGATCTCGTGATCGCCCTCGATGACCTCTTGAGCTAGCGCCTCGTCCTTTGCCTCTAAGGCCCGAAGCCCCGTTCGAACCCGATCGAGAACGATCTCGCTCATATAGAGGACATCCTCGCGGAGCTCCGACAGCTGCTGTTGGAATCCCTTGCGTGCCATTGGCCCCAATCGTGGGCTCTCCGGTATGTATTTTCCGGGGTGTCTGACGCGCGTCGGTCGGAGAATGCGGTTACTAAATAGCTCACCGTTCGGCTTCTCCGAGGCGCTCTCTATCTTGATTCAGCGAGAGAATCCCGGCGTTCACGCCGGGCGTGAATCGCGTGCGCCTCGTTCCACAAACCACCGGACGTGGCCGGTCTGGAACCCCAACGCTTAGCACCGTTCGTGCTGACGGTTCACACACGGGTTCCGCCGACTCCCGACGACTGATCACCAGGGGAGTCGGGCTGCATTCCACCCACGTCTGCGGTGCGCGGGAAGCCCGGGTGATGGGTTGTCGGTTGTCCCCGAGAAGGTGTGAACCGCGCCGGTCAATCTGCCGTGAGGCATAACCGCTTGGGAGAGAGTCGCGTCGAGAAACCGCGTGGCAATGACTCGCTTGCGGAGGGGAGCCCCCGTGACAGGGCCACAGAACGCTCCCGAGCGAGGGTCGAACCCCGCCCCGCCGACCTCAGGAGAGCCAGTCCTGAAACCAACCGGCACCGGGTCGGGGTCCCTCTGTGGAGGGAATCCGCGCCGTTTACAGCGAGGAGGATGTCACGTCGTCTCTGGTGTCGCTAGAGCGCCCCCGGCGCTGCAGGCGGTCCCGGGTGACGCGACGGTGGATCGGCGTCTTTCCCCGAATTCCCCGGAGATGCGCCTCGGATCAGCGATATATTGCTCAATTGCACTCTATAACCGTAAGTACCTCTCTGACAGTTCTATATAGAGCTATATTGTTTGGAGCGTGAGCAAAGATACTGCAGATCGTCGGCTTCACACGTTTAGCGCCGAAGAAATCGGTCAGTACGCTCAACACGCTCTCGACTCGCCGCAACTAGTGAAAGCTCTATATATCTCGACAGTCATTTATGATACTGTCCGGTAGGGTACGTATGGAGACGCGCAAGGTCCAGGTAACGGGCGGCTCGACATATACCGTTTCACTCCCCAAGGAGTGGGCAACCGAAAACGGGGTCGACGGCGGGAGCGTCGTTGAGTTCCACCCCGAGGGAGACACGCTGCTTTTGACCCCACAGCGCGACGAGGAGAAAATAAAGGGGACGCTCGACATCACCGGGCTGGAGGGCGAGGAGTTGATGCGCGCGGTCGTGACGATGTACGTCAGCGGGTTCGACATCGTCACGCTGGAAACCACGCAGGTGACCGCCGCACAGCGCCGGACGATCCGGGACGCGACCCAGGGACTCGTCGGTCTCGAAGTGATCGGCGAGACGTCAGAACGAGTTCGGCTGCAGGATTTGCTCGATTCCTCGGAGCTGTCGATGCACAACGCGATTACTCGGATGCGTCTCGTCTCGACGACGATGCTCGCCGACGCCGTGGCGGCGCTCGTCGACGATGACGACGAACTGGCGGCCGACGTCGTCCAGCGTGACGACGACGTTGACCGGCTGTGGTCTATGGTGTCGCGTGTCTTTCGGTCCGTGCTCAGAGACCCCTCCGCCGCCGCGGCGATCGGTCTCGATCGCGAGACGGCTTTCGATTATCACTCCAGCGCCCGCCAACTTGAACGGATCGGCGACCACGCGGCGAAGGTCGCGACCCACGTACAGACCCTTGATGAACCCCCGGCGGACACCGCGGAGGCACTTGAGGCGCTTCTCTCCGAAGCGACCGACATCGTCGAGATGGGGATGAATGCACTCTTGGAGAGCGACTCCGATCACGCGACCGAACTCGCCAACGACGCCCGCCAGCGCGTCGTTCGGATCGACGAACTCGCGCGGGCGGCCGACGATACGATTCGCGAGTTGGAGCCACAGCAGGCACAACTGCTCGGGTTAGTCGTCGACTCGCTATCCAGAAGCGCCGACTACGGCGGTAACGTCGCCGAGACGGCCCTGCAAAACGCCGCCCCGAAGCCGTAAGATCTGTTTTTATTCCCGAAGCAGTTCCTCGGCGACCGTGTCGGGATCGAGCAGTTCCGGATCGACGATGTGACCGGCCTGGCCCTTGACGAACTCCGGAACAGAATCGCGGGTGTATATGACGATCCGGAGTCCAGGGTTACAGTCCGCGGCCACTGTCACCGATGTCGCCAGTCCCGCGTCGGTCAACACGAGCGCGTCTGCGCTCTCAACGCCGGCAGCCTCCAAGGAGGATCGACTCGCGGTCCCCTCGGCGTAGCGTACCGTCCCGCCCTGCGTTTCGAGGGCGGCACCGATGCCGTCCGGATCGTCGCCCGCGATGATTACCTCACTCATATTCGATCGTTGCCGGAGGTTTGTGCGTCACGTCGTAAACGACGCGCGCGACGGTCTCGTTTTCGCCCGTAATGCGCGATTGGATGCGCTGTAGCGTCGCCCAGTCGACCTCTTGAGCGCGGGCAGTCATTCCATCGCGGGACTCGACCGAGCGCACGGCGACGACCCAGCCGTGGACGCGGTTGTCACCCTTAACGCCGGTCGCTTTCCCGAGCACCGCTGCGAGCGCCTGCCACGGCTCGTGCTCCTCGAGTTCCTCCTCGACGACGTGGTTGGCCTCGCGAGCGACCGCAAGTTTCTCTTCGGTCACCTCTCCGAGGACTCGGACGGCGAGCCCCGGCCCGGGGAACGGCATCCGCTCGGAGACGACCTCCTCGAGGCCGAGTTCGCGAGCGACTTCGCGAACCTCGTCCTTGTAGAGGTCCCGCATCGGCTCGACGATCCCCTCGAAGTCGACGACCTCGGGGAGTCCGCCGACGTTGTGGTGGGACTTGATCGTCCCCTCGCTCTCGATCCGGTCGGGGTAGATCGTCCCCTGGACGAGGAACTGGGCGTCGACCTCACGGGCCACCGTCTCGAACTCGCGGATGAACCCCTCGCCGATGGCGTGGCGCTTCTCCTCGGGATCGGTGACGCCAGATAACGCGTCGAGGAAGCGCTCGCGGGCGTCGACGATCCGGAGGCTCTCCATGTACGAGAACGTCTCCGCTATCTCCTCGGTCTCGCCCTTCCGCATTAGTCCAGTATCGACGTAGACGGGCGTGAGTTGGTCGCCGACGGCCTCGTAGGCCAGCGCGGCGGCCGTCGAAGAGTCGACGCCGCCCGACAGCGCGATTACCGCGTTCGCGTCGCCGATCGCGTCGCCGATCTCTTCGATCTTCTCGTCGATGAACGATTCGGGATCGACCATCAGGCCGTCACCTCCTCGGGGTCCGTCTCGTCCGTCTCGAGGATCGTTTCGACGAACTCAACGAACGGCGGCGAGGCCCGGCCCGGCCGCGAGCGGAATTCGGGGTGGAACTGCGTTCCGAAAAAGAACGGGTGCTCGGGGAGTTCGAGGATCTCCATCCGGTTGCCCGCCCGCCCCGAGAAAACGAGTCCCGCCTCTTCTAAGTCGTCGATGTACTCTGGGTTGACCTCGTAGCGGTGGCGGTGGCGCTCGGTACAGGACGTGTCGTCATAGACGTCGTGGGCCAGCGTGCCGGGGTCGATCTCGGTCTCGTGAGCGCCGAGCCGCATCGTTCCGCCCATGTCCTCGATCTCATACTGTTCAGGGAGGATGTCGATGACCGGGTGGGGGGTCGATTCGTCCATCTCCGCCGAGTGGGCGTCCTCGAAGCCACAGACGTTGCGAGCGACCTCGACGACGGCCATCTGGAAACCAAGACAGAGCCCAAGGAACGGAACGTCGTTCTCGCGGGCGTAACGGGCGGCCTCAATCTTGCCGCCCATCCCGCGGGCGCCGAACCCACCGGGGACGATGATCCCGTCGGCGTCGGCGAGGTGACCCGCGTTGGCGTCGTCCATCTCGTCGGCGTCGACCCACAGAACGTCGATCTCGGTGTTGGTCTCGAAGCCGGCGTGCTTCAACGACTCGTGAATCGAGAGGTAGGCGTCCTCAAGAGCGTACTTGCCGACTAAGGCGATCTCGATCTCGTCGGTCGCCTCCCGCGTGACGATGTCACGCCATTCGTTGTGGCGTTCGGACTCGGGAACCGCGTCCGATTCGAGGCCGAGTTCGGACATGACGTACTTGTCAAGCCCCTCGTCTTCGATCATCAAGGGGACGTGATAGATATCCTTGACGTCGGGGTTCGAGAACACCGCGTCGACGGGAACGTCACAGAACAGCGCGATCTTTTCTTTTGTTTCGGCGTCGAGTCTGTCGTCGCAGCGACCGACGAGGACGTCGGGCTGGAGGCCGATCGAGCGGAGTTCCTTGACGGAGTGTTGGGTCGGTTTCGTCTTTTGCTCGCCGTTTTTCGAGTATGGGACCAGCGTAACGTGAGTAAAGAGAATATCCTCGTCGTCCTCTTCGTGGGCGAACTGCCGGAGCGCCTCAAGATAGGGCATCCCCTCGATGTCACCCACCGTGCCGCCGACTTCGATGAGACAGACATCGTGGCCCGCCGCAGCCTCCCTGATCCGGCGTTTGATATCGTCGGTGATATGCGGGATTATCTGAACAGTGTCGCCGAGGTAATCGCCGGCGCGCTCCTTCTCGATGACGTGGCGGTAGGTCTTGCCCGTCGTGACGTTGTGGTCGAACGTCATGTCGATATCGAGGAAGCGCTCGTAGTTCCCGAGATCAAGGTCGACCTCGCCGCCGTCCTTCAGCACGTACACCTCGCCGTGCTGGTAGGGGTTCATCGTTCCGGCATCGACGTTGAGGTACGGGTCGATTTTCACCGCCGTCACGTCGAACCCGGCGTTTTCGAGCAACCGCCCGGTGCTCGCCGCTGTGATGCCTTTGCCGAGCCCGGACATCACACCGCCGGTGACGAATACGAATTTGTTTCCCAGTGTGGGGTCGTAGTCAGTAAGCTCCGTCGGCATACTGACGGTGCGCGAGCGTCGAACAAAACGATTTCGAACGACCGTTTTGCACGTTCCGGCACTCGCGCGCCGAGCCGTCACGCAGGCCTCATCGTCGGTGAAACGCCTCGCTCGGCGTACAGCGGCGCTCCGCCAGGGTGTATTTCAATCGGAGACCGCGTCAGCGACAAACGGGACCCGCGCCCACGGCTGATGGAAATCGCCTGAATGCGCGTGTTTCCGGCCACCCAGTCGTCGTGATCCACGATCTCCACGTGCATATGCGTTTGAGAGATGGTGCGACGATACTACGCTAACGGCGCGGTCACACTGACGGAACGATCACGCCCGTTGGGGCGCGGGCTCCGCGTTCGCCTCGACACCGGGGTCAGCCCCTCGCCTGTTCCGGAGGGTGAGAAGTGCGAACAGGGCGAACCCGACGCCGCGGAGGGCCAAATCGAGCATGAGGGCGTCGACGGAGACGGACACACCAACGAGTCCGAGGGCGTCGAAGACGGACTCGGAAAGCAGCCCCGGGGCCATCAACAGCAGCGAACTGGCGGCAAAGCCGACCCGACTGAACCGGTCGACGCGGGTGTACAGCGTCCCGATGACGGTGGCACCGAGCGCGATCACACCGAGGAAGACCCCGACAACGGGGACGAGAATCTCCGGAATCGAATACGACAGCTCGGCGAGGTCGTTGAACCCGACCACACGGTATCGTTCCCGAATCGGCAGATCCGCGGCGTTCGCCTTCTCGCGCAACAGGACGATCCCCGGTGCGAGCACGAACGCGAAGGGAACGATCGCCTTGTTTAACGACAGCGAGAACGCCTTTATTCCGGTCTCGAAGGGGTCGGACTTGGCGACGCCGCTGGCGGCGTACGCGGCGACAGCCACCGGTGGCGTGATGTCGGCGATCACCCCGAAGTACAGGATGAATAGGTGGGCGGCCAAGAGCGGGATGCCGAACTCCACGAGCGGTGTCGCCAGCATCGAGATGAGAATGATGTACGTCACGGTGGTCGGCATCCCCATCCCGAGAATGATGCTGGCCACGGCCGTCACGAGCAGCATAATCACGATAGAGCCCCCCGAGAGCGCGAGCAGCAACGAGGTGAGGTTCGGCCCGAGCCCCGAAACGCTGATAACGCCCGGGATGATCCCGGCTGCCGCGACCGCAACCACCACCGGAACAGCGGTGCGCGCGCCCTCGTCCATCGATTTAATCACGAAGGTGCCGAGCTGGAAGGGCTGGCTATCGCTCAGATCCCGGTCGACCCGGTCGCCGACCGCGGTGGCGGTGTCCCGGACTGCCGGGTTGAGTTCGAGCAGCGACGCGTCGAGATCCGGTCGCGACAACAGCGTCAGGACGCCGGCCAGCATCGCGTACCACTCGATCCCCGAGAGCACGGCGCCGACCGCCTCGCCGGTCGGGAGCCCCGGGCCGCCGGCTCCGGTAGCGAGTCCCGTAATCGGTACACCGGCGACTGCGTGACTCGCGAACTCGGCGGCGACGATCGCCCCGAACACGCCGAGGAGGCGAAACCGCGTCTCCTCGCTGTAGGCCGAGACGAGTGCGATCAACGCCACGAGCGCCACGAGCGTGAACCACGCCGACCGGGAAACCGAGAGCCGCTGGACGATGAGATAATACAACAACAGCCCGATCGGGACCAGATAGAACCAGCCGTGTTTGAGATGGCTCACGAGGTTCACAACCTCCTCGTCGGGGACTCCGCCGATCCCCTCCTCTACGGCCTTGAGATGAACCATCACCCAGACGCCGAAGAAGAAGACGATCGCCGGGATCGTCGAGAGGATAATAATGTCCGCGAACGGCGTTGCGGTGTATTGGACCATCAAAAAAGCGGCTGCCCCCATGACGGGCGGCAGGATCTGTCCGCCGGAGGAGGCGGACGACTCGACGGCCCCCGAGAACTCGGGCGAGTAGCCCGACCGCTTCATCAGCGGAATGGTGAACGCGCCGGTCGTGACCGTGTTGGCGATCGACGATCCGGAGATCGTTCCCATGAAGCCGCTGGCGAGGATACTCGCCTTGGCCGGACCGCCCTTGCGCCCCCCGGTGAGCGCGTACGCGAGGTCGATGAACCACTGGCCGGCCCCGCTCATCTCGAGGAACGCACCGAAGAGAATAAAGATGTAGATGAAACTCACAGAGACGGTCACCGGGATCCCGAAGACGCCGTTTTCGGTGTTGTACCAGAGGTTCTGGATGATGTCCGGCCAGGTGAGCTCCGGGATCGCGAGCAGCCCGAGGAAGGGGGTGCTCCCGCTGATGAGGTACCCCCAGCGGGCGTAGATAATGAAGGTGGCGACGATGAGCATCAGTGGGAGGCCGAGCGTCCGCCGCGTGGCCTCCAAAACGAGCAGGACGCCGACAACGCCGAGGACCATCGCGTAGGAGTACTCGCTCACGAACGGGACGCCACCGAGCAGTGGCTGTAAGAACGCGTACACCTCGGTGACCGGACGGCCGGAATCGACCCCGAAGACGCGCATATTCTGGATCTCCGAGAACTCCGTCAGAAAGTATATTGCCGAAAGAGCCGCCGCGACGATACACAACAGGTCGAAGGGAGTCACCCGTTCGCGATCGGGGTCGAGAAACGCCCACTGGAACGCCGATCGAACGCCAACCATCCCACGGGTGATCTGATTTCCATCGCCGAGTTGTCGGGACAGCGCCGGAACGACCCGGCCGAGATTTCGCGAAACGATCCCATCGCCCATGCTCCCCGGAAAGAGCAAGAAGGTGAGCACGAGTGCGAAGGCGACGTGGATCGCGTTCGCCTGCAGAAGCTGGAGAGAAACGTCTATCGGGGAGATCGAGACGCCCGCGAACTCAACCGTCGGGAGCCAGATCGTGAAGGAAAAACTCCGGGCGGCGAGAAACAGCTGAAAAGTCGAAAACAGGATCCCGATCGTTGCGACCGCTATCGAGGCGATCCCCTGCAGCGAGCGACGGCGCTCGATCTCCTCGATCAGCTCTTCGGCCTCCTCCGGGGAGATCTCCTCGCTCGTCGCTTCGTCCGACGGGTACTCTCCCGAGGCGTCGTCGTTCGGATCGTCGATACCGCCGTCGGTTCGGTGGGGCGCGGTCATGGGATCATCTTGCGAAGCGACTGTTGTTCGATGTGTAGTCGTACGTCGTTTCCGTCGGTCGCCGCGACGAGGTCGTGTCGTTGGCCGTCGATAATAAGCGTGTGGTCGGCGATCCGGCCCGGCGAGACCGAGAGGTGCTCCAGTTCCGTGATCGGCTCAGTGGGGTCGTACACGAACGTCCCGTTCTCGTTCGTGACGTTGACGCGCGCCGGAAGCCCCCAACCGTAGGACTCGAACTCCATCCGGATGTTCACGAGCGTCTCGCCGTCGACCCGATACTCGTCGTAAACGCGGGATTTCTCGACGCTATGTGTGTACTCGAGGGCCACCGTGCTCCCGTCGTCGACCGGCTCCACGAGGTAGCGCTCACCCGTCTCGATGTCCTCGACTACGAGGACGGCCCCTGCCGGGGCCGCCGCCACAACGCCGACGAGAACGAGCACCGCGAGTGCGAGAATCGCGGCACTCGCGTTCGAGCGTGAAAGGTGGCCCATTGTTCCGAGTACTCGTTGTGGGATGGAATTTGAAACGGTTGTGAAACGGTTCGTCGACGGGCCGGTCGCGGGGATCGGGTTACGCGTCGAAGTAAGCCGCCGCCCCTTCGTGCAACTCGATGGACATCCCGTCCTGCGCGCTGTCGACCGTAATGAAGTCGGTCTTTATACTGAGCTCGTCGAGGTTGTCGAAGAGAGCAGCCGTGACCGTCTCGACGGTGTCGGCCGACACGTCGGCATTCGTGGCGATCATCGCCTGCACGGCGACGGTCTCGATGTCCTCCTCGACGCCGCTGTACGTTCCAGCCGGGATCGTGTCGTCCGCAAACCAGGAGGCGTCCGCCTTGACGGCCTCGCGATTCTCGCCGCTGATCGGGACGAGTTCGACATCGTTCGTGTTCGCGAGGTCTTCGATCGCACCGACCGGCCAGCCGCCGACGACGAAGGCGGCGTCGATATCGCCGTTGGCGAGTTGCTCAGACGCCTGCGAGAAGCCGGCGTTTTGTTCGCTGTAATCGGTGATCCCGAGCGACTCAAGGATCTGCTGTGCGTTGACCTGCGTCCCCGAGCCGAGGTCGCCGGTGTTGATCGTCGCGCCGCTGAGATCGTCGACGGTGGAGATGTCGTTCCCCGCGAGCGTGACGAGTGTGATCGTCTCCGGATACAGCGTCGCGACGCCCCGGATCGTTTCGATCGCGTTGTCTTGGAAGGCATCGATGCCAGTTCCGTTCTTCGCGAACGAGGCGATATCGTTCTGGATGAGCGCGAAGTCGGCCGAGCCGTCGGCGAGGCTACCGACGTTTTCGACGCTCGCACCCGTGGACTGAACGTTCAACGAAAAGTCGGTGTTGGCCTCGACAACCGTCTTGAATTCGTTCGAGAGCGGGAAATAGGTCCCTCCGGTTCCGCCCGCGTGCCAGGTCAGTCGGGTTCCGCCGTTACCGTTGCCGTCACCGCCGCCATTGCCGTTACCGTTGCCGTCTCCACCGTTGCCATTCCCGTTGCCGTTTCCGTCGTCGCCGTTGCCCGTACATCCGGCGATACCGACGAGGCTGGCCGCTGCCGCTCCCTTCAGTAGTTTTCGCCGGTCAATAGTGTTACCAATGGGATTGTCCGTCATACTTATGTTATATATTTACCGTTTTATATATACATTGGGGTGCTGCCATCGGGCAGTCACCGCCGCATCACACAGACGGAGAGGCCGCCGCCAACGGTCCCGAGACCGTTGTTTGTAGGCCCGTGACATGACGGATCGCAGTTATTTGCGTGCAGGCGGGACACAAATCTGTGTCCAACGGTGGTGGCGCTCTACCGGCCGCCGCGGTCACCTCGCTCTCCCCTTCCCGACCACAGCACCCCGGAATCGCGCCACCGAGACGGGGTTATATCACCCCTATAGTTACACACCTCAGGCCGCGGGGCTACGATTTGTTTTATAAAAGCTCGGCGACGCACGAGCCGACGTTCGCAGCCTGGCCCACAAAGTGGTGATCGGCAGATAGGGTACGGACCTCGCCGCCGCGCGCTCGGACCCGATCTGCGACCGCCTCGGCGTCGACGGTCGTGTCCCGTTCGCCGTAAACCACCGCGATCGGACACCCGACATCGTCGACGGCGGCGACCGCGTCGATCTCCTCCGAGAGCCTCGCGGCCGGTGATAGCGCCACGATGCTCTCGGGCGGCGTCCCGGCCGCGGACTCGCGGGAAGCGGCGACCACGGCGAGACACCCCCCGAAACTGTAGCCGAAGAGGCGCACGTGCCTGTAGTTGGTTCGCGCCCACGCGAGGGCGTCGCGGGTGTCCCAAAGTTCGCCGCGCCCCTCGTCCCACGCCCCGTAATCGAATCGGAGACAGGCACCGTCTACGGCGTCGCTCACCGCCTCAACTCGGGGGTCAGTCCGGCTCCCGCCCATCTCCGGATGTGGCGGGCACGCGACCACGCAGCGGTCGCTCTCCGGCGAATCGAGCGTCCCGCGCACGTCCCGATCTGAGGGAATAACGACCGCCTCGCTCATTCCAGCAGTCGCTCCCCGGTCATCGCCTCGGGCACCTCGACACCGATCCGCGACAGGAGCGTCGGCGCGATGTCGGCGAGCGTCCCCCCAGATCGGACCGTGCACTCGCCGTCGGTGCCGTTCGGAGCGACGTAGACGAACGGCACCGGGTTCGTCGTGTGTGCCGTGTGTGGGTCCTCGGGCGTACCCATGTCGTCGGCGTTGCCGTGGTCGGCGGTCACGAAGAGATGTCCACCGGCTACCCGGACCGTCGCTTCGAGACGGGCGAGGTGGGTGTCGACGGCCTCGACGGCCGCGACCGCAGCGTCGAAATCACCCGTGTGGCCGACCATGTCCGGGTTGGCGTAGTTCAACACCAACACGTCGAGCGCTTGGCGTGCCGCCGCCGTATCACCGTCACCAACCCCGTTCTCAATCGCGTCGATCGCGGTGTCGGTCAGTGCAGCGGCCGACATCTCGGGACGCTCATCGTAGGTCGGGACGTCGGGGCTCGGGACGATCTCACGGTGCTCGCCATTGAACGCGGTCTCGCGGCCGCCGTTCAAAAAGTAGGTCACGTGGGCGTACTTTTCGGACTCCGCCGCCCGAAGCTGCGTGCGCCCGGCCTCCGAGAGCGCCTCGCCAAGCGTCCGCTCGGGCTCCAACGGCGGGTAGGCGACGGGAAGCCCGAACGTCTCGTCATACTCTGTCATCGTCACGAACGTGACCTCGGGAGGGTCGGTCTCGAACGCCCACTCCGGGTCGATATCGGCGAGCATCCGGGTGAGTTGGCGGGCGCGGTCGGCCCGGAAATTGAAGAAGATGGCCGCGTCACCCGCCGAGAGCGGAGGCGTGCCGGCCACGAGCGTCGGTTCGACGTACTCGTCCGTCTCGCCGCGGTCGTATGACGACTCGACGGCGTCGACGGCCGAGTCGGCGACATGGGGCGCCTCGCGCTCGACGATCGCGTCGTAGGCGCGTTTCGTCCGCGTCCAGTTCTCGTCGCGGTCCATCGCGTAGTAGCGGCCACAAACCGTCCCGACGTGACCGGTGCCGTGCTCGTCCGCCGTCGCTTCGAGATCGGCGAGAAAGTCCGAGCCGCTCTCGGGGGCCGTATCCCGGCCGTCGGTAAAGGCGTGTGTGACGGCCTCGACCCCCCGATCTGCGGCGAGTTCGATCAGGGCGTGGAGGTGTGCCTGATACGAGTGGACGCCGCCGTCGCTGACGAGCCCTAACAAGTGTACCCGTCCATCGCCGTCGGCGACGGCCGAGAGCGCCTCGCCGATCGCCTCGTTGTCGGCGAAGACGCCGGCGTCAATGTCGTCGGTCACGCGTGTCGAGTCCTGTTTGACGACCCGACCCGCCCCGATGTTGAGGTGGCCGACCTCGCTGTTTCCCATCTGTCCGTCCGGGAGACCGACCCGCCTGCCGTGGGTCTCGAGCGTTCCGGACGCGCCGGCGTCACGGAGTCGGTCGACGGTCGGCGTCGCCGCCGCCGAGACGGCGTCGCCCTCGCCGCCGTCGCCGAGACCCCAGCCGTCGAGGATTACGAGCGCGGCTTGCATACGTCCGGAGAGTGCCCCCCACCCTAAGGCGATGTCGCTTCGACGCCTCTTGGGTCCGCCGAGGCGAGTGACCGACTCTCGCCTCTCGGAAACGTTTTCCCGAGGCCGCCGGTAGCCGGGGGTATGTACCTGCGGCTCATCGGGCTCGCGCTGCTCGTCCCCCTCTTCGACGTCCTGTTGCTCGTCGTCCTCGCAACCGGGCTGGGGCCGGTCACGATCGGTCCGGCGGCGACGGTCGCCGTTGTCGTGTTGACCGCGTTGATCGGGCTACTTCTGGTCCGGGCCGAGGGCCGCCACACTATCCGGAAGATCCAGCGCAAACTTGCGCGTGGTGACCCGCCGACGGACGAGGTACTCGACGGCGCGTTCCTCCTCGTCGCCGGCGCATTGATGCTCACACCCGGCCTCGTCACCGACTTGCTTGGGCTCGTGCTCGTGTTACCACCGACCCGGTACCCGATCCGAGTCGTCGTCAAACGCTACGTCGTCAGGCCGTATCTCGACAGCAAGACCGACGGCTTCGCGAGCGGTAACGTCTATATCGGAGGGTTCCCCGGCGGCGACGGCGAGGCGAGCGGGTTCGGGGGCGGGAGCGGGTTCCCTGGGGGCCAGGGACCGGGGCCGGGACCGAACCGCGGGCCGGGACCCGACTCGGAGTCGGATTCCGCTGCCGCTGATTATGACGGCAGCACGGTCGAAATGGGCGAGGATGACTACGAGTTCGAGGACGTCTCCGAGCCCGATGACGGCGGCGATGCCAGGGATACTGGATCGACGAACGATGTCGACGACAGCGATTCGCGGGAGCGATAACCGTGGGACGACCCGGCGAGGGGCGGGCGAAAAGAAACGTTTAAACAACCCACGACGCTACGGTGAAACGCGCCTACCTAGGGCCAATAGCTCAGCTAGGTATGAGCGCTCGGCTGATAACCGGGAGGTCCTCGGTTCAAATCCGAGTTGGCCCACTCGGTTTCCGAACGGTCCTTGGCCGTCGGAAATCGGTGGCCAAACTCCCGTAGGCGTCTCATTTCCGTCCTAACTCCAGATAGTTAGAACCCTCTACAGCAGTAGAGTTCAACCGCTGTTTCCACGTAGGGGTGTGCTGTCTTGCTATTGCAGTTAGCCGCGCCCTCAGCGCACCAAATTTTCGAGACGTTATTTACTTATTGACTCGATGGGCATTTGCTCGCCTTGTTCCGCTCCATTACTTCGCAGGAGTCTATCTCGCGACCGTGCGGACACTCTCCTGTGTATTGACAGGGGCGTGAAGCTCGATATAAACTGTCTTGAGGCGAGGGCATCGCCTGGACCGGAGTATTGGTTTGGCATGAAGTGTGCCGAAAGCACTACATCGAGCGCCGCTTGGGGAGAGAGTGCTTCGATCGCTCCAGCATCCGAGCCACGTTCGTCGCGGAACGCAAGCACACACCGATACCCCCATCCGTTTCGTTCGCGGCTCCAAGCGCCATGGAAGTCGGCATGGGGCGTGGAACAGAACTCCTCAAACAACTCGCCGCATCAGAAAACTCGGCTTGCAGCGGCCCGTTGCCCTCAACTAGCGCTGATGAGAGACGCCGGCATCGTCTCCCACGGTCCGAAGCGCAGGTCGCGTCGCCGGCACATCTGAGCTCGTTGCGGGGTGTTTCAGTGTGTGTCAGAGAGGTTGGGATAGGACTGGGCACCACCGCTTGAATTTCGGGCGACGAGCGTCGCCACCGCCGCGGTGCCGCCGTTGACCTCGCGACGTCGTTCCTCGTAGCTGAGGATCGTCAGATCCAGACACGCCCGAAGCAGATCGTTCGAGCGGTAGCAATGCCGATCGCTTGAGGGACCGATCTCGATCGGATCGCTCGATCGGAGATGGTGTTCATACACCAATACGCCGCCCGGCGCGAGCATTTCCTTGAGATCCGGCAGGAGTTCGAGCGCAGCAAAGAAGCTCACGGTGATCACGTCGTAGGCGCCCGTCTCGAGATCGAACTCGGGGTCGGTGAGGTCGGCCCGGATCCACTCGACATCGACCCCCTTCTCGGTGGCGCGGCGGCGGGCCCGCTTGAGGGCTTCGTCGGAGATGTCGACGGCCTCAACCTCGTACCCACGCTCGGCGAGGTAGATCGCATTGCGCCCGGTGCCGGTCGCGACGTCCAGCGCACGGCCCTCGGGCAGCGTGTCGACCCGCCGCGCGAGCTCGGGGATCGGATCCTCGGGGAGTTCGAAGTCATCGTCGCCGCTGTACTTCTCGTTCCAGCGTTCGCGGTCGTCGGCCACGGTCCGACATTCGGGGGGAGCCGTGTTGAAACTAGCTGTGCACGAATTCGATTCCGACGCCTCACCTACTACGAGGATGGAGCCACATCGTGAACGGTTCGGAGGACTGACCAATCGCTCGTTATGTCGGTGGCTCCCCGAATCGAACTCCAAGGTCGGGGCCGAGCGATCACACCCACCTGAAACCGTCCCCGATCGACCCGGCGACGTGCGGTTGTTGGAGGATATTTGCTCGTAGCTGCTGCTGAAGTGCTGTGAACTACCGCCGCCTACTCGGCGGTTGACGACGCTTCGGTGAGGATGGGGGCTTCTCGCCCGATCTGCTACCCCCTCTGCGGTCCAGCGCACCCACTGGCTCTTGCACCGCTACGTGAGGTTAGCATATGCCAACTGGAGAATAATGTGCGCTCGTACCAATAGTCCGATACAGCAGTGATATCCGATGAGCGACACTAGCAGCTACTCAAAACGTATCGTCGAGGACGAATCGGTCGAAACGGTTTTAGAAACGCTTGCGGATGACGAGTGCCGGCGTATTCTTCAACATCTCCAGCGGACACCGATGTCGGCACCAGAGCTAGTCGATCACGGTGGGATCGCGCGATCGACGGTCTACCGGAAGCTGAATCTACTCGAACAGATCGGACTTGTCAGCACCCGCATTCGAGTGAACAAGACGGGAGCGCACACCACGGAATACGACACCCCCCTCGAAAGCGTGTGTGTCGAGCATAGCGCAGATGGCTTCGAACTCGTTGTTCAGTATCGCGAAGAAGATATTCAAGCCGGTGATCAAACTGTGCTGACCCGATCTGGTCCGAACGCTACTGACGGTCGAACGTTTTGATATCACTATTACCCCACCGCCTTCGGCAAATACGTTGGAGCCGTCAGGTGTAAATCCAATTCCGAAAAAGTATGACTATGCATGAACCTCTTCGCGAATACTCTCGAACAGAGCTCTACGCCGAAGCAGACGCTTTTATTCGAGACTGTTATACAGAACTCGGCCGGGAGTCCGAGGTGGAAAACAGGCTTGAGAAGATAGCGGACGATATTGAGCGACGCGGGTACTATGAGCACACGCCGTTCGAACTCAAACACGGCGCGAAGATGGCTTGGCGAAACAGCAACCGCTGTATCGGACGCTTGTTCTGGCAACAGCTAAACGTTGCCGACGCGCGCGACTGCGAGACAGCCCGTGAGGTACACGAGGCGTGCTGTCGGCATCTCGAACAGGCTCGTAACGGTGGCAACATAAAGCCGATGCTGACGGTATTTAAACCGATGATAAACGGTCAAGAGCAGGTCCGGCTCTGGAACTACGAGCTACTGCGCTATGCGGGCTATCGGACTGAGGATGGCATCGTGGGCGACCCAGATGAAGTCGAGCTAACCGAGTACTGTCAGTCCCGTGGGTGGGAAAGTGACAGGAGCCGCTTCGACATCCTGCCCCACGTCGTGCAGATCCGGGATGAAAAACCGGAGTTGTTCGAGGTGCCCGAGTCTGCCGTTGGCGAAGTGCAGCTTCGACACCCCGACTACGAGTGGTTCGAGGACCTCGGACTCCGGTGGTATGACCTCCCTGTAGTCTCGAATATGCGCATGGAAATCGGTGGCATTCATTACACGGCCGCTCCGTTCAGCGGGTGGTACGTCTCGACAGAGATCGGATCGCGAAATTTTGGCGATACAGACCGCTATGATATGCTACCAGTGATTGGCAAAAAACTGGGGCTAAATACGGACAGCGACCGGACCCTCTGGAAGGACGAGGCGTTGCTGGTGTTGAACCGTGCAGTGCTACATTCGTTCCAAGAGGACGGCGTGCAGATCGTTGATCACCACACCGTGACCGAACAGTTCGAACAGTTTGAGCACAACGAAGCGGGTGCCGGACGAGACGTGACCGGTGACCGTGCCTGGTTGCTGCCACCGATGAGTTCGGCAACGACACATGTATTTGAGAATGAGTATGATAACAGCATCGTGAAGCCGAATTTTTTCTATCAAGAAGCCCCCGCAGAACTGAGCAAGCGGCGGGAATCGCTTGGTCGTTGAGTGGCCCCCGACCACGAGGGTCGGGCTCTCGCCCTGTTCTGGTTATAAATCCAGTACATCATGTAATTTTCTACGGTACTCTCGTGGCGTTTATTCGTAAGGTCGCGTTCTTCTGGGTCGCGTCCGGGATGGCTCATCGCAGAGAGTTTCGATTTCGTCGCCAGACAAATCGGGACCCGACCAGAGGAGCACCGTGGACAACGGCACGTTCGCGTACGCCTGGCTGGCCGCCGCGACCGCCGGTGCTCTCGGCCAGCGTCAAACGACGCCGAAAACTCCCCACAGACTCTTGAGTCCGTTGAGAACCCGCCACTTGATTGCTTGGACCGGGCCGATACCACGAATCACGATATCGTCGCCGATGACGGCCCGGCGGAACTCTCTGGCCGGTGTTTCGGAGTCCGTTACCCGTTCGACCGTCTTTTCGTCGGTCTCCATGCGGACGGTTGCATCCTCGCGAGGCCCCCGATTAAACTCCTTAATCCGGGTGTCTTCGTCCGTTCGGAACGAAAACACGGCTTCGCCGTCGTCAGCCGCGACATAGAAATCGATCGTCTCGTCGCTCAGCTGTCCGCCGACAGTTCCAAGCTCTGTTCCGTCGATGTTCCGGTTGTACTCGCCGATGTACGACGCCAGTCGCTCGTACAGCGACGCCACCCACGGTGGGTCGACCGATGCCGACCCGCCGCCGATGAGTACCGTAGAATCACCCGAAATGATGGTGTTCGGTGGGCCGTTCTCGGCGAGTACGTCCCCCTGCCGGGCAGCAGGAGCTCCGTTTATAAGGACCGTCGAGCTTCCAACAGCCACGACGCCGCCGACGTGGGGTTGCGGTCCTGTCGCCAGCGGACAGGCGTGAAAGTCACTGGCTGCGCGCCAGGCCGGTTGACCGCCGATGAGAACGTCAGGGCTTGCTGGCCCAGTCAGAGGGGTCCCGTGGGCGGTCATGTCGCCGACTCGTGCTCCAGGCGGCATTTCAGTTCAGTTCGACGAGTGCGCCCTGCAGTGTCAGGACGCCGTTTGCATCCACAGTCGCGTTACCGTCGGCTGAGAGCTCGATCTGTGGCGCAGCAAGTGATATTGTTCCCCCGCTCTTCATCGATATATCGGTCTCACTCTCGATGGTCACCTCCCCCGTCGTCTCGTCACACTCAATGTTACAGCGCCCGGCCTGTCCGCCATCGGTTACGGCCCTGTGTTCGGGGCCGTCCGCACGTAGTGCTGCTGTCAGCGTCTCTTGGAGTGCACCCAATTCGCTGCCAACGTCAACGTTGCCTGGCACTCGCAGACCACCATCCGCGTCGAGGATGTATGCGGAACCGGATTCGGTGTGTTCAAGATGTATTTCGCCGGTAGTCGAGTCGACGTCGAATTCCCAGCCGATTCCGCCCAGTGATTCATCCTCTCTTGACATAACATAACGTTGGCAACGATTTATATAAAACCATGTGAGACGTTAGCTATGCTTTATCCCTTTGGCTGTTCTATCGTCGCTTTAGCCGCCTTAGCGACAGTTCTGGGCTGGCGCTTCGATCGGTTCGACATCGTTCCAAGAGTGATACTCAACGGTGGTCGTCCCGGTTTCTATTCGGCGGAGGTATCTCGTCTCCTCGTCGACATAGTACGTTACCTCCGGTTCGCTTTCTGCCGGCCCTCCCGACGCCGGTTCAAACACCAGCATCGCACTCCCGTCGATGGTCGCCGTTTCAGTCACGGTCAACTCAGGGGTGCCTGCGGCGTCGGAGGCGTTTCCGTCGTCGATCCTGGCGATGCTTTCGAAGCCCGCCGCTACGTCCGGATACTCGATACACTCTCCGTCTGTTACGACGTATCCGTCGCCGTCAACGACGTAGGACACCACTGCGTTCCCGCCCCCGGCGTCCGTGGCCTCAATGACGTGGTCCTTCTGGTGGAACCTGCCGAATAGGGTCTCCATCCCGTCGTCCCCTCGTGTGACGTCCATCGCGTACCGGTCATCGAACCTGATAGCACCAGGGAATTCGGTGCTATCGCCTGGTTCCAAATCCTCGACAATGCGGTCAGCTGCGTCGTCACCGATACCGACCTGTGAACAGCCAGCTAGTGCCGCCGCAGCAGGCGGTATCGCTATCTCCTTGAGGAACTGCCGGCGACAGGATCCGGCTCCAGTGTCGTGAGGAGTGGCTGTGTCCGCATCGGTGGAGTTGTTTTGGCGCATATTTACGAGTACCGGACCAACTCAGTTAATGACTCGCCGCGAGAGACCAATACGGTACTGCGGCATTCATGAGTCTCCAGCTAAAAAGAGAGCCGGCAGACACCAGCGGCTTGTCAACGCATCTTTGCAAGCAGATTGACGTCGACTGGGCTGTCACCGGCACATAAGCCGGTCGATTCGCCGAGAGCGTCGGCGGAGCACACCCGAATTCGTCGGGTCCGATATCCCGAGTCGCGACCCCACTCCAACGTGTGGTATAAACCTTGTCGGTAGTGGACAGCCCCTGACGCGACCAGACCGAGCGGCTCGCGTGCTGGCTGTCACTGAGTCGGCTGGTTTCTCGCCGTTCCGAGTCTTGGACGCAGCACCCGCCAGAGGATACGTGGACGGAGGAGACTGGTGGCCGGGCGCTCCAGTCGAAAGACCCGCAGAAAGGCCTCGGTCAACGTCCCGTCGTTGTGTGCTTTGGTGACGAGTCGGTCCGCGTAGTTATTGAGCAGGTCGGTCCCAAACGGTTTGGGACCGTCCGTTTGTTCGAACATGAAATCACCGGTGACCGACGTTTTCCACGCTTCGTCGACGACCGCGCTCACCTGTCTGAACAATCTCGGGCCAAGCCCCTCCGCTCCGTCGGACAGTTGATGATGAAGCGCGAGCGCATCCAGCGCAGCAACCGACATCCCCTGTCCATAGACGGGATTGAAACTGGCAACGGCATCACCGGTGACGGCCAACCCATCCGGAAACTCGCTGAGGGTGTGGTAGCGTCGGCGGATACTGGCCGGGAACGGGTAGCGTTGAATCCCGGATACCCACTCCTGTTCTCGCAAGTGAGTGGCGATATCGTTGAGCGGTAACGCGTCGGCCCAGTCGACAAACGACTCGGGGTCGACCGGTGCCCGTTCCCCGTGGAGCCCCTGCAAAAGTACCTCCCATCGGCCCCCTTCTATGGGGAGCATTGCTGCGCCTCGTGGCCGCCGAGGCTCAGGCGCGATCAGGACCCCTTGCTGTACGCCCGCCGGCCTGGTGATTCGGACGGTGCTGTACGTCACATCGACGGAAACTCGCTCAGTATCGGGCACCGGATAGCCGTGGCGTTCGAGCCACGTTGGTGTTCGACTCGTCCGGCCAGTTGCATCGACCGTGATTGCGGCATCGAGTGTCGTTGTCACACCGTCTTCGTCCCTGAATCGGACCCCAGTGATGCGGTTCTCGTCGGCATTGTGCTCGTAGGTAACAAAATTACATTCGTCCCGTATGGTGATGTCATCAAACTCGCGAATCCGCTCTCGGACGACGTGTTCGAACAGCGGACGGCTCGCATAGAGCGCGGGCAGGTCGGCATCCGTCTCGGCTGCGACCCCGCCTCGGTCATACCACACCACGTCATCAGACATGTCGAGTTTTAGCCCACCGTCGGCTTGGACGGCCTCCCCGAACCCCGGAAAGAGGTCGTTGAGCGTGACCCGGCCGGCTTCAAGCATTGAATGTGGCTGGCTGGTCTGTGGAGCCCCGCCACGGACCTCAGGCCCGGTCGGGAGCCGCTCCCGTTCAATGACGACCACTTCGTCAAAAAAATCACGGAGGACCCGTGCCCCACAGAGGCCGGCCATGCTCCCGCCGAGAACGATGGCCCGGTGGCCGACATACTCCGCTCGTGACGCATCATATGGGTCCATATATGCCAGTGTCATTGGTTAGATTCCCTCATAGTACTGCTAGAACGCAAGCGTCGTAATACTCATGGAAAATCACGGCTGAGTCCTGGCGTCGGTCAATTATCGAACTACCGATAGAAGCCATCAGCGCTGCCGGCGTCCCGGTTCCCGCTTAAACAGGTACAGAAGGGAAAGAACCAGAAGAACAACCAAACCCACCTCAGCATAGCGCACAATCAAGTCTATAAACCGGTATGCAGGTTGGAGTGTTCCAAGGAGTAGGATCATGTGTAACACATGATGCGGGGTGGAATATCAGTTCTTCCCAAACCTCCCGGTCACGCGTCGACGTTGCAATGCCTGCGGTATGCACGCAAACCGGATCAGGTGTGGGCTGGGACTCTGTCGTGAACTGCCTCGGGGTCACGTGGGTCGAGACGCGCCGCGTCTCGTCATCACGGTAGACTCACGCTTCCGTACGACCCCGAGGCACTAGGCCTGCCTCATCTGTAGAACCCGATACTGTTCCAGGTTCCGCTGGCGAGCATCTGATCTACAGAACTCGTCATCAACAAACTGAGTGCGTTCTGGTGGAAATAAAATATGTTTCATATTTCCGTCAGGCACAGACCAAGGTGAGGTAAAGACGTTCATCATACGAGCTATAAGACGTGAGGCGGACATGTCGGGGCGCAGATATTTCGCTGGAACGCCGACGACTTGAGGCCAGCTCTGATAGTATGCCACCAACGCACGTGACACCGCATAGTATGACTGGCAAGTGGCCCCGTATCTGACACTCTCGTTACTTTTGCCGTCTCAATCGCTCGACTCGATTAATCGAAGTAGTACCCAGTGACGTGTCCTCGCTCAAATACTGTGCCCTCAAGGGCGTGGTCCGGACCGCTGGTGTCGCTGCGCTGAGCAGCACAGCAACGTCCGCCACGCCCACAGCTACCCCGGCCAAATTGCTTGTTTAGCGTCGTCTAAGCATGTAACTCCTGTTCAACTTGATACCGCCTCGGATACCGGGGAGAGAGGCAAGAAATATTATATCGGTGATATATTATAAACATATGAGTTCGAAGCCGATTGGTTTCATCGGACTCGGTATCATGGGCGCACCGATGGCAAAGAACCTGCTCGAGGCTGGATTCAAGCTAATCGGCTACAACAGGTCGCCGGAACCGCTTGAGACGTTCATCGGCCACGGCGGCAAGCGAGCCGAGTCGCCGCAGGCGGTGGCCGAACGGGCGGACGTCGTCATCACCTGTCTCTCTGACACTGACGCGGTCCGGGAGGTGGTACAGGGAAGCGACGGCGTCCTCAACGGCATCGGTGAGGACACGACCTATATCGACATGTCGACAATCTCCCCAACTGCGACGGAGGACCTCGCTGAGGCGGTCACAGACGCCGGGGGGAACATGCTTGACGCCCCCATCAGCGGTGGCGAACAAGGCGCGATTGAGGGGTCACTCTCCATTATGATCGGCGGGGACCCTGAGGAACTGGACGCTCAGCGGGATGTTCTCAACGTACTCGGTGACAGGATCACGCACTGTGGTCCCAGCGGCGCAGGGCAGACGACGAAGGCGTGCAACCAGATTCTCGTCGCCGCACAGGCGACCGCCGTCAGCGAAGCCCTGGTGTTCGCGCAGCGAGCAGGGGCCGACCTAGAGGCGGTCATCGAGGCGATTAGCGGGGGCGCCGCCAGTTGCTGGACTCTCGAAAACCGTGCGTCCCGGATGATCGAGGGAAACTTCGACCCCGGTTTCTTCGCCTCCTACCAGTACAAGGACCTGCGTATTGCGTCGGACGCAGGTGAGGCGTTCGGGGCTCCGATGCCACAGACGTCGGTCACGCACGAACTGTACAAGGCCATGGAGAACACCGGCCGTGGGTCCGACGACTCCTCTGGCGTTATCCAAGTGCTTGAGGATCTGGCCGGCGAACAAGCCCGGAAGGACTGACCACCCGAGCGTCGCCAGCAGGGTGCGCCGGGTCCGAACCGGGGGCTGTTAGCGTTGGGGACATACATCACAGTCGTGGACCACTACAGCTACTCCCGGCTGGTGAGGAGTACGTACCCCGGTTCTGTGTAGTACGGCGGTATCTGTGCGACATCCGCGATTGAGTAGCTGCTCTTGTCGTGGTACTCGACGGTGTATTCCTCACTCAGCGTCGGGCGAAGCAGTTCCTCGTAGAGACTGCGCTTTCTGTGGCGACAGCCGTATCTGCGAGGCGCGTTCGCTAGATGTAGTCTGGCGAGCTATTAGACGCTACAAGTTTGACCGCATCATCGAGACGGAACGCCCCACCCTCAAGAGGTGAACGGCAAAAGCCGTAAACGGGTCGGGAGACGTAGGTCATCAGTACTACCATGTCGATGCATACGTCCTTTCTTGATGACTTGCTTGAATCCGAACAAGTATCGTACGGAGAGGCCGACCGAAAAGAGCGATCAACGGATTGGGGGACTGACAACGACAACGGCGTCCTGCCCGATGTCGTCGTCTGGCCGGAATCGACGGAGGATGTTGCGGCAGTCATCACCGCTGCAAACGAACATAATATTCCCGTAACGCCATACGCCGCCGGGACGAGTCTCGAGGGTAACGCCGTCCCCGTCGAGCACGGCATCACACTCGACGTTTCCCGGATGGATGCGGTTCTTGAGGTCCGACCTGACGATCTTCAGGTGGACGTCCAGCCTGGCATTCTCGGTGACGATCTCAACGATACCGTCGCGAAACACGGTCTCGTGTTACCGTCGCTGCCGTCATCCGCTGCGATCTCGACCATCGGCGGGATGATTGCCAACGACGCCAGCGGTATGAAGACCGTCAAATATGGCGAGGTCGCCGACTGGGTACTCGAACTCGAGGTCGTGTTCCCAACGGGAGAGGTCGCCACAGTTGGGAGTAAGGCAACGAAAACCTCCGCTGGGTACAATCTCAAGGAGCTCATCATCGGAAGTGAGGGGACCCTCGGGGTCGTCACTCGGGCGACCGTTCGACTCGGCGGTCGCCCTCAACAGATCCGCGGGGGTCGTGCAATCTTCGACGGTATCGACGCCGCTGCGAACGCGGTCACCGACGCCGTCCAGTCCGGCGTTGATGTCGCAAAGATTGAGCTCATCGACGCGTTTAGCGCCGAGGTGTCGAACGAATTCCTCGACACAGACCTCCCGAACGCTCCGATGGTGTTCGTGGAGTTTCACGCCAACCACGGCATCGAGCGCGAAGTGGAGTTCTGTCGAGCAGTATTCGAAGACCACGACGTTCGGACGTTCGAGGTGAGCGATGCCGACCGCGAGATGCGCGAACTCTGGGAGGCCCGCCGCGAACTCGCAGACGCGTTCGAACCGTACGACCCGAATCTTTCGCCGCTTACCCCCGGTGACATCACCGTCCCCATCAGTGACTATCCGGAAATCATCGAATACGCCAAGCAGCTTAGCGAGGACCACGACGTGCCGGTCGCTATGTTCGGCCACGCCGGCGACGGTAACGTGCACTATTTCGTGATGGTCGATCCCGACGACCCCGACTCCGTTGCGACCGGCGAAGCCATCTCAAAACGCCTCGTCGAACGTACTATCGAATTGGGTGGCACATCGACGGGCGAACACGGCGTCGGCATCGGTAAGTGCGAGCACCTCGCTGACGAACACGAACCAGCCGCGATCGAGGCGATGCGCTCGGTAAAGCGTGCGTTCGACCCGAACGGGATCCTCAATCCCGGGAAGATTTTTCCCGAGAATGGGTAGAGCGCCTTCGGGACAATTGGGCCAACAGCAGGTAGCTCACCGAATCGTACATTGCTCGATCAATGTCGCGCCGGTTTTGCCGTCGATGTCGACCGTCCAGCCGAGCCCAGCCTCCGCGTACGTGCCGGTGACCGAGAGGTCAGGCGTCTCGTTGCTGAAGACGTTGATCGTCATATGATCGATTCCTTCGTCTGTCGTTCGCTCCGTGTCATGGAGGTGACCGTTGAACAAACAACGCAGGATGTCAGGTGAACACAGTATGTTCCTGTGATCGAAATTCAGGCACTTCCGAACAGCGTACAGAACAGTAGTTAACATACGAGTGTTAAGAAGCGAAAATAATAGAAAGACGTATATTACTTGATCAAAATAGTGTGTATATGAGCATAAAACGAAGCGAACAGATGGGAGATCAGATCATCGCGTGTCCGACCTGCAACAAACACATCAATTTCTCGCTCGTCGAATTGACGGTTGACATGGAGGTCAAGTTCGTCAAGGAGACCGAGATAGAACCCGATGAGGAGTACGATGTCAACGAGGCGCGGTGTCCAGCCGGTCACTCCTTTTATTACGCCGCCGGTGAGGTCGATCCGCTCAATATCTGACCCTCCAGCGGCTGTCTGTAGTCACGTGAAGTTCCTCTATGAGCGTCTTCTACTTGCATTGAAGAATTCCGATCAGAGCAGAGTCAATTGAGCAGTCTCCCGCGTCGGACTACTGAGGACGTTTGATAAGCCACACGCTTATCCCGCGTTCATCCCCACAATCAGTGTGAATAATCAGATAACGGTCTCGGAATCGACGATCCGTCAAGCCGTTGGTGAACTGTCGATCCCGCCGTTTGGCGTCATTGAGCAGGTGTGGGAGACGGATCCGATTCCACCGGAGGGCGTTGCCGAAGTAGCGGCATCCGAAGTCGAAACACTCGATCTGTCGTCCGTTCCAGCGGGGGGGACGATAGCGGTCGGGGCAGGGAGCCGCGGCATCGCAAATCTTCCGGAGATCGTCCGCGGCGTCGTCGAGGAATTAGCTGATCGCGGCTACGAACCGTTCGTCTTCCCGGCGATGGGGAGCCACGGCGGGGCGACGGCTGAGGGGCAGCGTGAGAAACTCGCGACGCTCGGCGTCACCGAAGAGAGTGTCGGCTGTACAATCCGGGCCACGATGGAGGTGGTGACGATCGGCGAAACACCGGAGCGCGGAGCTCCGGTCTACGTCGATGCCCACGCCGCCGATGCCGACGCGATCGTCCCGATCAATCGGATCAAGCCACACACCGATTTCAGCGGTGCTGTCGAGAGTGGCCTCTCGAAGATGCTAGTGATCGGGATGGGCAAGCAACGCGGCGCAAAGATGGCCCACGACTGGGCCGTTGACTGGAGCCTTCGCAACATGCTCCCCGAGATCACAGGACAGTTGCTCTCGGAACTTCCCGTCGCCGGTGGTATCGCTATCGTTGAGGATGAACACGACGAGACGGGTCGGATCGAGGGCGTGCCGCCGGATGGGTTCTTAGATCGGGAGGAGGAACTGCTTGACCTCGCCTGGGAACGCATGCCGAAACTCCCGTTTTCGGAACTCGATATTCTTGTCGTCGATCGGCTCGGCAAGGACGTCAGCGGGCAGGGGATGGACACCAACGTCACGGGCCGCCGGCACTACACTATCAACGAACCTGAACCGGAGACAGCTGACATCAAACGGATATACACCCGTGGATTCACCGAGAAAACAAAGGGCAACGCGATGGGGATGGGACAGGCAGACATCGTTCATCAAGACATTCTCCGCGGGCTCGACTGGTCGAAGTCCCTTATCAACGCCATCACGGCGAGTACGGTGCGTGGCGTTCGGCTTCCGCCGGTCGTTGAGAACGACCGCGCCGGGGTGCTTGCGACGCTCGGAACGATCGGTCCGGTGGCGGAATCGCAGAGCAGAGTCCTTCGGGTGACAGACACCATGCGTCTGAGCCGGTGTTACGCCTCGCCGCCGCTCGTTGAGGCTGCACGCGACCGGGACGGGCTCCGCGTCGTCACGGAGCCTGAAGAGGTATCATTCGACGATGACGGCGATTTCGTTGCACCGTCGCCGGGACGATAACGGCCCGTCTACGCCGTTGAACGGGCGATGTTCGGTGTACGCACGCGCCGATGCGCCTGGGCCCAACGTCTCGCATGTAAACACCACCCCTCACTATGGAGCAAACGCACGGATTCAAAACAGCGCGCGTTAGCTATTTTCGGCGGCCGGAGTGCGTAGCAGTGCTTCCCGAACGATTTCTGCAGAACTGATTTCTCAGAAATTAGACCACCAGTATATGTGCGTGGAGCGGATATGTCCCGGTATGAGTAACGAGCCAAACGCCGACGCCTTTTCAGGCGCTGAGCACAGTGAACCGGATCCGGTTGCCCTCTCGTTTGCTGGTGGAGCGCTCGGAACAATTGCGGGTCTAAAAAGCGGCGGAGTTCCGGGGTCCATCGCCGGCGGACTTGTCGGCGGGACAGTCGGATATCTCACGGGCGCTGCCTCCCGTGAGGCGGCTCACTCGGCTGGCACAGTGACGACCGACACCGACCCGGTCGAAGTCCACGTGGACGAGACGCCGACGGACACGTCCGCAGCAGAGCCTGACGCTGATGTAGATGCGTCACATGACTCAACGGACACCGATTCGACCTCCGATACAGCGGACTCGACCTCTAGCACCGACACAAACGAGTCAACTGACGCAGACGGGGGTGATTCAGGGGCTAACGAGGGGGACGAAGGAGACCACTCGTAGATCCCGTGGCGGCGATCGGAGTTTATGTTTCGATCTTGGACGGAACGCAGTAACCATCGGTTCGCGTTGACGCAATACACCGAACGGAGCGACCGAACTGAGAGAACGCCGATCTGAACCGTTTTCTTTGCGGGTCCCCAAAACCGGTCGATGCCGACGACATGTGCACTGTGTCGGCGGATAATCCCCGACGAGGCGAGTGCCGATCCGCAAGCGGTTCAGGAACACCATCTACGGCCCGAGGAGCGCGCGACCAGTCCCACGGTACTGCTGTGTCGGCCGTGTCACAAGCAGGTCCACGCAGTATTCACCAACGAGGAACTGCGAGCCGACTACGACACGATCGAATTGCTGCAGGGGGCAGCACGGCTCGAAGAGTATCTCTCATGGATCCGCGGAACCGAGAAACTCGATATCCAAGTCACGACGAGCAACCGCGTCCGTGACCGTCGCTGACCGAATGGGTCGGGGGCCGGATGTTAGACCCCCGTGCCATTGACCATCGCTAAGACGTCTCTTGAGGCCCACACATTCCGGTAGAGGTCTGTCGACAGCCAATTACGGCCGGCCACGGCGACTGACATCGTCGGGGCAGCCCGATAGGGCGATGTGTATTCAATCGTCGGTCACATAGTGTCTGTCGATGATGCGGCTCCGTCCCCTAATGGCGGCTGACAGACAGTCCGTCCGGGACCTTATTACGGCACATTTCAGCAATAACGGCTCGTACACGGTCACCGTCAACGACGAATCAAACGGAGTCTACGCACGGGTTGTCGAAGCCGACGGCTCTATCAGGGGCGTGATGGCTCTGACGAGATACGATACGAAAGCGGAACTCGGGGAAGCGATGCACCTCGTCGACACGGTGGCTCAGATACCGACCGCCAGCACATACGGCCTGATACATATGGGCTACGTTGCGAGCGACCACACGGGTGAGGGAATCGGCAGCCGCCTGCTGGACCGATTACACGCTATCGGGGCTCGCGAGGGTGTCGACGTGTTCGTCAGCGACGCCTGGTTTCACGGCGGGACGGACACGCCTGAGCACCTCCTGAGAAATCACGGATACGAGGTGGCATTCAAGCGGCCACTCTCCGGAGGCCACGCCGAGGACGACTGTCCGAAATGTACTGGCGAGTGCGTCTGCGAAGCAGCGCTGACCGTTCGGACATCGTGAGCGTAGAGTCTGCTTGCGCTGGGCGATAGAAAAACGATAACGCACGGTACTGGTCACGCGTTCCATCCCCGATCGACTGGCCGATGCGACATGCGAGTGCATACCGATCGACGGACGGGGTCCAACGCCTCCTGATGCGAACAGCAAGCGGCCATCACACGGGCCCAACGAGAGGTACTTCACCGTTTGAGCACGTGTATACCTATATGTCCACGTCTTGGAGCGCGGATCAGATGCCGGATTGCTCCGACCGGACCGTCCTCGTTACGGGAGCAAACAGCGGCCTCGGATTTGAGGCGACAAAATCCTTCGCGGCAAACGGTGCCACCGTGATCATGGCCTGTCGGAGTGCCGAACGGGGCCACGAGGCGGCAGCGGAGATCCGGGAGTCCGTCGGGACGACCGGAGCCACTCTGGCCGTTCGACAGTGTGATCTCGCGTCCCTCGGTTCGATCAAATCGTTCGCTGCCGATATCAAGACAGAGTACGATGCGATCGACATCCTCTGCAACAACGCGGGTGTGATGGCGATCCCACGGCAGGAAACCGAGGACGGCTTCGAGAAGCAACTCGGTGTGAACCACCTCGGTCACTTCGCGCTGACGGGCCTTCTCCTCGAGTTGGCGGTCGAGAGCGAGGGTGAAAGCCGGATCGTCACCCACTCCAGCGGAGCGCACGAGGCGGGCGAAGTCGATTTTGACGACCTACAGCGTGAGCAGTCCTACGGGAAATGGGAGGCCTACGGTCAGAGCAAGCTGGCAAACCTCCTGTTTGCCTACGAACTCCAGCGCCGATTAAACACAGCCGGCATTACCGACACGATTAGCGTCGCCTGCCACCCAGGGTATGCGGCGACGGATCTCCAGTACCGCGGCCCCAGACAGGAGGGATCGACGCTGCGAATGGGACTGATGAAAGTCGCCAACACGATCTTCGGACAATCTGCACAACAAGGAGCACTACCGCTGCTGTACGCATCCACGGCTCCTGACGCGCAGGGCGGCGACTACTATGGCCCCGGCGGGGCGTTGAATATGCGCGGCGCGCCTGAAAAGCAGTCTTCCAACGGAGCGTCCCACGACGAACGCGATGCGCAGCGACTGTGGGATATAAGCGAGGAATTGACGGGGGTCGTCTACGATTTTTAATACGTCCGGCGGTGCGGTGACTCCACAGCCGATGCCGATTCGCCGCGGAAAAGAGATGTAGAGGGGGTCATTCGCGCAGGGCTTCCGGTCGACGCGGGTTGGTATCGGTCGAAAAGTGATGCACTGCAAGACGCCGGAGAGCACGCTCTCATCGGAATCGAAGTAGGACGAGCAGTTGCTGTTCGATACAGTTGTCTGATCATCGCACGGGGTGTCAGCGGTGGTAGCCGTGCTATTGAACCGGTCCCGCCGACAGAACAGATCGACGGTGCAGAGCTGTCACTATTGGACACACTCGACACCCGCGATTTCAAAGCGTGCACCGCCGTCGTCGGCGTCAGTCACACGGACCTCCCAGTTGTGTCCGGTGGCTATCTGTTGAACGATGCTCAGGCCGAATCCGGTTCCGTTCTCCTCGGTTGTGTACCCTGCCTCGAAGATGCGCGCACGCTTGGCCGACGGAATGCCTGGCCCGTTATCAGCTACGTAAAATCCCTCCGGGGTCGTGCCGACAGTTACGCAAACGTCCGGACCGGCGTGTTCGATCGCGTTGCGGAAAAGATTCTCGAACAGTTGCTGGAGACGGGATTCGTCGGCTACCACTTGTGGATCCGACTCGGGCGTGTCCAAGGTCGCCTCCGAGGTATCAACGCTCCGCCATCCGCTTTCCGCTGTGGCTGTCATCGAAACCGGCGTCGCCTCGCCGACCTCGTCGTTGCTCCGTGCAAGTTCCAGGAGTTCGGTGATCAGGGTCCCCATTCGGTCGAGCGCGTTGTCGACGAGCGATAATTCGTCCCGGTCGATGTCCTCCTGCAGGATATCGAGGTATCCTTGGGCGACATTCAATGGGTTCCGCAGGTCGTGAGAGACGACGCTCGCGAAGTTCTCGAGCCGTTCGTTTTGGCGTTCGATCTCCCGCTCTCGGGCTTTTCGTTCGGAGATGTCTTTGATCGTTCCAACGTGGTACGGGGTGCCCTCAATCGACCGTTGCGTCGTGACCGTCGCGACAGGTGCCTCTCGATTATTGTGCGTATGAACGGTTTCTGCGGTCCGCGTTTCCTCGTCGGCGAACGATGCCCAGTACGCGTCGAACCTGTCTGCTTCGATTTCCGGAACGAGTTCCCACAGGGGTGTTCCGACCAGTTCCGACGGTTCGACACCGAACAGATCGGCGTAGGCGCGATTGACGTAGAGATACCGCCCATCTTGCCCGTAGATGCCGACGCCCACGCCGACCGATTCGACCATTTTGGCAAAAAATTCGGGCGCTAGATCGGTTGACGGATCAGCGGTCATGTCCCGCACCGTACGATGGGGGGTAATAAATAGTTTCACCGAATAGCGGGTCGGATTAAGTGCTTCGACGCGAGTCGGCGTTGCAGTCACGGTGGGGGGACGACTGAATCATCGTACGGAGGCGGCTGAGTACCCATGTACGTATATAAACCATCGTCAAACAAAGGCACATCCGGTCTGTCTCGGCGTCTTGGAGGCTCCGACTCCCCTTGTCCCAGTGTCAGCGGCGGAGCCGTTTTGTACCCAACGTGCTATCATAAAACATGCCGACAGTCACATTTCGGGATCGCGAGATCGAGTGTGAGACGGGAGCAATCCTGCGGGAGGTGCTTCTCAAGGCTGATATGTCACCACATAACGGTCGAGCAACGCTGCTCAACTGCAGCGGCCACGGAACGTGTGGAACCTGCGCGGTTGAAGTCACCGGCGACGTAAACGCCCGTGGACGTCGCGAATCGGTGCGGCTATCAGTTCCGCCCCACGACGCCGATAGCAACCTCCGTCTCGCGTGCCAAACCCGCGTCCACGGTGACGTGGCTGTTAATAAGTACCCAGGATTTTGGGGCCAACATACTGACCGAGATCCCGAGTCATAAATCTGTGGCAAGCGGGGTCAAAGTGGACGCGATTCAGCCCCATCGTGAACGACGGGACTCTCTCGCTGTATTAGGTAGGGTCATCAACCCCTCGAACAGTCGGCGTAGTCGCCGACCAGAATCTCCGGTCCGACGCGGTTGATATATCGAAAACAGAACGATATCAGTCGGATTGTCCGAGACTGCTTTTCAGCGCGTACACGTCGCCGCACGCAATCATCTCTCGAAACGTCACGGTTCGCTCGTGTGCCGCTCAGTCTCGGCGCTGGAGCGTGTCGTCCTCGAGGAAGTGGTCGATGTGGTGAGCGTCGTCCTCGACTTCGGAGAGGACCTCCTGCAGGAGATCGGCCGTTCCCAGATCACCACATTGCTGGGCAAGCAGTGCGTCCTCACGAAGCGTCGTTGCCAATGTCTCGTAGGCAGCGAGGTCAGCCTCGAGCGACGACCGGATGTCGTACACAGTCTCGCCTTCGAAGGCAACGAGGCTGCGCTCGATAGCCGCTTCCGGGCCTGCCACGGGAACGCCTCCCAGTGCGGTGATTCGCTCGGCGAGTTCGTCGGTGGCCTCCGCTACGTTCTCGTAGGCATCGCCCAGGAACTCGTGGATACCGAGGAACTCCGGACCTTCGACGTTCCAGTGATGCTTTTGAATCTGTCGGGCGAGGATCTGCAGGGTAGCGAGGGAGTCGTTGAGTGTCACGACGAGTTCCGCAGCCGCTTCGTCATCGATCCCGAGCGGGTTCGCTTCGTGTTCGTCGGCGGTCTGTAGTACGGTACGGTCGGCGACAGTAGGTTCCGTCATCATCGCTGTATATGACAACAGGGGGGCCATCAACGTCCGACTTTGTTCGGATATATGCAGAACTTCGTGCTACTCGATTCAATTACAACGGTATCTCCGCGCATCTATATCGCTCAAACCCGATTGAAACGGATACAACGGTTGATTTAGGGCATACAGTAGATATGTATATAGATCAAACTATCGAAAGACTAACATTGGCATGTTCCAAGGTGCACGTATGCGAGAGTTTGTCTTCACCCTGTCATACGAACGCGGTGTGGACACGCTGGTGGACGCGTTCATCGATCACCCGGATGTCACGGCACTGTCGACGACGTGTGTGGCGACAGCCGAACACATGTGGCGCGTCGACAACCTGTTTGGCCCCGAGAACGCACTCGACCGGATGGAGGCACTCTTCGTCGATGAGAGTCGGTGCAACGAATGTCACGCCGTCAGTTGCGACACCGAACGCAGCCACGAGGTCCTGGACCGGGCACCGACCTGCAGAGTCCTGTACACCCACCGACGCGAGATCCATGGCTGTCACTCCATTCCGTACCTGGCTGTCCAACACGTCGGTTCGGGCGTGCTCTTCGAGACTGAGCGAACCGGAAGCACCTACGAGTGGACCGTGCTAATGCCGGACGACACAGGCGTTGGAGGGCTCTACGACGCGGTCAACGCGGAGCTCCGCGACGGTGTCACGCTCGATCTGGAGCATGTCACAGGCCATCAAGGGTGGCGAGCCGGGACACTCACAGCGACCACACTCTCACACGCCCAGCGGGAGGCGATCAAAGCAGCTGTTGCACACGGCTACTACGAGACGCCGCGGGAGTGTACGATCACGGAGCTCAGCGAGCGCCTGGACGTCGCGCGGTCGACGCTGCAGTACCGGCTCCAACGCGCCGAATCGCAGCTATTCGCTACGCTCGTTGACGACATGCCCTGAATAAAAAGCTCAGCTGCTGAGTAGTCTATAACGCGTAACTTAGTCGGAGTTCTTCCTGTCTCCTCATGATCCTGAACATTGTTACAGATGATCTCTCGCAACTCGTAGCAAATGCTGTGATACTAGGTCTCCACTGGTGGGTATCCCTCTTCATGACGTTATGATCCGTCGATAAAAACATCTATGATGAATTAGTGGAAAGTTTATCCATGGACACAGACCCCCATAACGATGCTTTGGGGGATAACGGAGAGAGTACCAGCCGTTATAGATCCATCATCGAAGCTGTTCGAGACGGCGTTTTCGTCGTCAATCTGGACGGGACTATCACCTACGTCAACGACTCGCTTTGCTCGTTGACTGGACGTGAGCGGAACGAACTGGTTGGCAACACGTTCGACACGCTGGTCGAGTCAGGACTGGTTGAATCAGCCGAGTTTGAGCGATTCGTTACAACCATCAACTCCATTGCCGACGGAGAAATCCAGGATGAAATTCTGACCTTCGAAATTGACCAGAAAACCGAACAGATAGTAGACGTTCGCGTCTCGAAACATATCCGGGACGACGGCACTGACGATATTGTCGGCGTGGTCCGGGATGTGACAGACCGCGAGCGGAGGGCCCGAGCGGCAGAACAGAAACAGGAGGTGCTGGCCAAACTCTATCAAGTTGGTGCAGAGGACGCTCTCACGTTCGAACAAAAAGCCGAGCGTATCCTCTCTATCGGGTGTGAGTACCTGGATCTGCCGTTTGGGTTCTTGTCGAGAGTAGAGGAAGACACACAAGAGATTGTACACGCTGTTGGCGATCATACATTGCTCCAGCCAGACGAAACCGCACCGCTGGAACAGTCGTACTGCCGGAAAACCATCGAAAGCGACGATTTGGTCGGTATGCAGGACTCACGAGCGGAGTTGGGCGACGACGACCCGGCGTACGAACTGTTCGACTTAGGCTGTTATATCGGAACGAAGGTCATGGTCGGGGAGACCCTCTACGGGACGTTCTGCTTTGCGGCCCCACACGACCGTGACCGGGAATTCACCGCCGGCGAACGAGAGGTGATCAAGCTTCTCGGACAGTGGGCCGGGTACGAACTCGAACGGCAGCGGTTCGAAGAACGCCTGGAAGGTCTGCACGAAGTATCACAGCGGTTGCTGACGGCTGAAACGACGACGGACGTCGCACAGATCACGATGGAGACGGTCGTCGGGTTGTTCAATCTCCCAGTGAGTGCGTTTTGGGAGTATGATGCTGACGACGACGTGTTATCTGCGGCGGTTGAAACAGACGAAGCAGTACGGGTCGTTGGGGAGGCCCCGACGTTCGAGCGAGGTGACGCACTCATTTGGGAGAGTTTCGATAGTGGCGAAATCCGGTACTACGGGGACCTGACCGAACAACCAGGAACCTACAATCCGGAGACGCCACTGCGGGCAGAGGTCCACGTTCCCTGCGGGAATTATGCCATCATCACCTGTGCTGCGACCGAGCCACGTGAGTTCGACGAGATCGATATCGAGAGCCTCCGACTGCTCGAAGCGCTGGTCACAGAGGCCATAACCGCAGTCAAGCGCGAAGAACAGCTGGCCGAGCGTGGTGAAGCACTCCAGCGACAGAACGACCGCCTCGAAGAGTTTGCCGATGTCGTGGCACACGACCTTCGAAACCCAATGACGGGAGCGGTCGGCTTTCTCGAAATCGCCCGCAAAACGAACGAGTCGCAGCATTTCGACCGCGTCGAACAGTCCTTAGAGCGGATGGAGGAACTCATCGACGAATTGTTGATGATCGCACGCGGTGATCGCCAGGCAGTCAACATACGTACACTTTCGTTGCAACCAATCGTCGAGGAAGCGTGGTCATACACCGACGCCCCGGAAGCGACCTTGTCGGTAGACGACCCGCTCGGGGAGATACAGGTCGATGAGACACGATTGCTGCAACTGTTCGGCAATCTCTTCCGCAACAGCGTCGAACACGGCGACGACGTTGCCGTGGAAGTTGGGCCCCTCGCTGACGAGGGGGGGTTCTACGTCGCCGATGACGGGCCAGGGTTTTCCGAGAAGAGCCGGGCAGAGATCGAAGCACACGGAGAAACGGACGAGACGTCGGAGATCGGAATCGGACTCATGAGCGTTATCGATGTCGTGGAAGCACACGGGTGGGACCTCTCAGTACCCACCACGGATCAGGGAGCACGCATCGAAATCCAAACTCGTGAGCAGAGCGAATGACCCGTGGAACCAAGCGTCGCCGCGACAACGTGTGGATAGGAGAATCACATGACTACCGAAATAGTCATTGCTGAGGACGATGAGACGACCCGGGAAGTCGTCGAATTCAACCTGACTGACAACGGATGGGACGTGGTAGCGTTCACAGATGGTGCTGAGTGTTGGGAGCATCTCGAATCAGGGATCAGTGATCAACCAGATCTCGTGGTCTTAGACGTGATGATGCCCGAACTCGATGGCCTTTCCGTCCTCGAACGTATCCGGGATCACGACGCACTCGTGGACCTGCCAGTCGTCATGTTGACGTCCCGCAACCGGGAGGAAGATATCGTGCAAGCACTCGACGCCGGTGCTGACGATTTTGTGGCAAAGCCCTTCTCGGAAGCCGAACTTGTGGGGCGAATTGAGGTCGTTCTCGACGCAGTCTGAGTGTCGAGTAGCATTCGTCTTTAGCTAATACTCACAGTAATAGTGAACTACCCCTGCCTACTCGCCCGCTGTCGCGGACTCGTTGAGGCAGGGGCTTCCTGTTTCGACGACGCGACTTGCAGATACTTCAAGAGTATCCGTAGCGGTCGCAGTCTCCGCAGGCGTACCTTCGGAGTGAACCACTCCTAGGCGGTTCCAACCGTGTTGTTGGATGTTGAACGCCGCGTTCCAATCCCGGTCAACTTCGAACCCACAACTTGGGCAGGAATGCTCGCGAACCCACAATGGCTTCTGTGTTTCCACGCTGCATTCAGCGCATTCTTTCGTCGTGCCGCGTGGTTCGACTTCCACGACGTGACAGCCGTTCTTCTCGCCGTGGTGTTCGAGAATCATGCGGAAGTCACGCCACCCGACTTCCGCTTTGTTCCGGGCGTTCTGTGGGGACTCAAGCATGCCCTTCACGTTGAGGTTTTCAACGAATACCGCGTCGTACTCGGTGGTGTAGAAGTGCGCGAGCTTGTGTTTGAAGTCCTGTTTTTTGTTCGACATCCGAGCGTGAACCTCGGCGACGCGTTGGCGTTGTTGCTCCCAGTTGTTTGAACCGTGCTGTTTCCGTGAGAGCGAGCGTTGCTCGCGTTCGAGTCGCTCGCGGTCATCAGACAACTCAAGCCGTTGTACTGACCGACCATCCGAATCGTGGACGAACTTCAACACGCCAAGGTCGAGGCCAACCGTATCTTCAGAGTCGATGTCTTCGGGGTTGGGTTTGGGTGGTGCGTCGGTTTTGATGCAGAATGAGACGTACCACGCACCTGTCGCCTCTTTCTTGAGCGTGACTTCTTTGATTTGCTCGTGGGCTGGAAGGTCGCGGTGGAGTCGCACTGGTATTTCGCGAGTTTTACCGTTGAGTTTTCTGAGTATCAAGAGTCCGCGTCCGTTTGGGCCACTCTTCGTGTCGAGTTCGAAGCCCGATTGACGGTACGTGAAACTCCTGTACTCACGCGGTTTCTTCCAATTCAACGACCCTACGTCGTAGCCGTTGGCTTTGAGTTTCCCGAGGTTGTTGATATTGTCCCGGATGCGCTCGACGGCTTTCTGTAACACGGTGGAGTAGACTTTGTTGAGGTCGGGCCACCAGTCTTTCAACGCGGGGAGTGTGTCGCGGATGCTCCAGACGCGCTGTCGGAGTGTCCCAGCGTCTTCGGGTATTTTGTTGAATTCGCGGAGAGCGTGGTTGTAGAGTTGTCGCACAGTATCGCGCTGCCAGTCCATCGCGTCGCGTTGCTCTTCGGTTGGAAAGAGTCGGAAACGTGGACTGTACTTCATGCGACGTGTTCACACCTACGGATTATCGATAGTTAACAATTCTGATTGAAAGCGTTTGTAACTCGTGCGGGCGCTGTATCCCCGCCCTACTCGCTCGGCTTCGCCTCGCTCCTTGAGGACGGGGGCTTAGCGCCCTCACTTTTAGCTAAATAACTGTATATCGAAGGCGAATTGCGTCGCAACACGCTCGCTACACCTGGAAACACAGTTTCCAATCGTCGTGTATCACCTGTTCCCGATAGTAAGAACATCTCAGTCGCTAGTTTCGTCGTTCTAATACCGTAGAACATAATTGTCTATTTGAATATTACTGGCGGTCTTAGCTAAAGACGAATGGTGTCGAGTAGTAGTCGTTCATATGCGTGGACCTTTAGGTATCAGTCTCGTTTCTTTTTGTAATGTGGGTTGCTACGCTGTTAGCCGTCGTAGGGCTACTTGGTGTAGCAGTGACGACACAGTTTACTGGCTACCGACTCGGTGGAGCGATCACCGTCCCGATCCTCGCAGTGTACACGCTCAAAAACGTCCTGATGGTGCCGGTGTTCGTCCTCAGTACTACCGCAGCGTACATCGGTCTCTGGTATCTTCGACAGCGAACCCTGATCTACGGTCGAGACCAATTCGTCGCCGCATTAGTCATCGGCACGTCAGTCCCGTTGGTAACGCTTCTTGGGCTGATTCAGGTCGGGTTTGATGCAGATCTCATCGTGTTTATCGGCAGTATTCTCCCTGGTCTCGCGGCCTACAACTTCCACAGCATCAAGCCGGAGTTTCGCCGGAACGATTTACTCGCAACGATAGGACTGTTTGCAGGACTGGTCGTCATCGGTTGGGGACTGGTCACACCGGGGGTAGCTGCCCGATTCGGGACAGTGACGCCACCGGTGTTGTTCGCAGAAACCGCCGACGTTGCGGTGTACAAAAATGCAGTTGTTGATATTTCAGCAGAAACAGTCGTCATTTCGAGGGAAGTCGTGGCTGGCCTCTTCGTTCTCGGTCTTCTGTTATCCGAGCGTATCCGGGGGAGATTTGGCGTCCGGGTGGGGGTCATTACGGCTGTCCTGCTGGCAGTCTACGCCCTCACAAACGCCTGGCTGATCGCCATGTATCTCGTGTTAGTGGTTCTTGCATTCGGCTTCGTTCAGGCGGTGAACTCCGCAACACTGCGGTATGGCCGGGTACTGCTCGGAACCACCACCGCGTTTGCACTTCTCGTGGCGGTGCCACTCACGCTCTCGGTCCCGATTAGTCGTGGGCTGTCTGCGTTTTTCATTGCCTTCCTCGCGGGCATCACAGCATACAACGCCCACGTGACAGGACCATTCGAGCGGCGTCTGGTACTGCCTCTCCAAGCAGTCGTGTTCGTTCCAGCGGTGCTCGTGGCTCGGCTGTTCGCCACACCGGAACCGAAGGGCATCCCACAAGAACTCACGCTTCCAGTGATACTGATAGGCGTGTTCGTAGTGTTGGTCGGCTTGGGGATCGGGCGCTGGTATGCGGTTGACAAGCCTGACGAGTCAGAGATCCTGTCAGCATCCGTTCTGTCGGGAGGTGACTCATGAGCACGTACACGACTGCCTACGAGATATACGGACGTGGGTTCGGCTGGTCGTGGCGACTTCGGGTTCAGGAACGCGTGGTAGCGACCGGGGGCCACCACCACGATACGTCACGGGAGGCCCGGCAAGCTGTAGACCAAGTTCGAGGAGCAGTTGCCTCGCTCACCGGTGATAAAGAGGCGTTCGAAAGCGAGGATATCAGCGACCCGCAAACGATTGTCAGAGAAGACCCGACGCAGTCTGGCGAGCTTCCACAGGATCGGAACAATTGGGTGTGGCAATTACAGACACCCGAGCGCACCCTCGCCAACAGCGCAGACCGGTTCCCTACCGAGAGCGATGCCAGGAATGCGTTGGATTGGTTCCTAGAGCGGGCCGCGGGTGCCCTCCCCATGTTCATGATCGGTGCCGAATACGAGTGGCGGGACGGACCACGGTCTATAGAGGTCGGGAAGCCGAGTCTGACTGGGATTGTGAAGGAGATAACACGAGGGTTCCGTCACCGTAAGGCACTCAGACGCCTGGACACTCGCATCGCCATCGCGGGGAGCCGTGGCAAGACATCGACGACCCGTCGCCTCGACGACGTGTTCAATCGCCGCGGCTACGATACGCTGACGAAGATCACCGGGAACCATCCGACACTTATCCACAACGGCGAGGTTCACCCCATCGAACGACGTGGCCCTCGGACGACGCTGTACGAGAACATCAGCGTGATCGGGGAATTCGCCCCGGAACTCGATGCCTATGCCGCCGACGATATCGGTATCTTCGAAAACCAGGGCATCACCGAGTACACGACCCGGCTTATCAATCAGCAACTGATCAATCCGGACATCGTCGTTCTAACCAACGTCCGCCAGGATCACAACGACACGCTTGGCAAGACGCGAACCAATATCGCCCGATCGTTTGGACGGTCAGTCTCCTCCGGGACACACGTCATCAGTGGGGAACAACACCCTGTTCTCCACGACTACATGCGAGAGGAGATCGAACGACGTGGCGGTACTATCGAACAGGTCGAGATTCCCGACCGGCACGAGGGGATGATCGGGGCAGAAACTGCGCACGCGATCGACGCGGTCCTGTCGTTTCTCGGCGAACCGCCGCTCCCCGATGGTGAACTCGAAGCGTTTTTGGACGCGATCCAGCCGGAGTGGACCCGACTTCCCAACGGTCGTGTGTTCAACGCAGCACAAGTGAACGATGTCGAGAGCACGGAGATGGTCCGTCAGGCACTCGTTGCGGAAGACGAACAGATACTGCCGTTCGTCTATCTCCGGCGAGACCGGCGGGGTCGAACCGCCTCGTTCGCAGAGTACGTTGACCTCCTCTACGACCAAGGCCACATCGAGAGAGCCCACGTTGGTGGGGCCAACACGCGGGCCTTTGCCGAGAACACCGATCTTCCGGTGACCCAACACGACGATGACACCGACGCCGACACTGTGCTGACCGATCTTCTCGCAGGGACAGACCCTGTCGTCATCATGGGAAACACCGTCGATGAGTTCATGCGTGAGTTCGAGCAGGCAGTAAGCACTCAAAAAAAAGAAGCCAACGAACCAATCAAACAGAAGTAGAACTCTATTACCGCTGGACTGAGAATGGGTTGTACCGATCACAATAGTGTGCTGAACTTACCCTCTGTATGCCGCAGGCCGTTTGTATCGACTGGGTGGGGTTTCAACAGAGCCAGTCCATCATTTTTCTATCAAGGAGTCTTTTATCAGATCAATGGATCAGTGGTCCCGTCGTGAATTCGTTCGGATTGCAACGGTCGGA
>Ga0207753_1000002_pt1 | contig 167248 bp, 150 predicted proteins | sample PonA233FremontCA_2_FD_187273 | JGI IMG/M metagenome (GOLD analysis project Ga0207753, IMG submission 187273) | Salt pond sediment microbial community from Fremont, CA, USA - Pond A23 Sediment 3 (SPAdes) | ecosystem: Environmental > Aquatic > Non-marine Saline and Alkaline > Saline | place... | reverse complement strand
CGGACGAAAATCGCAAGACTGCGGCAGGATAGGGATGCTCCGTTTGGGATTCGAACCCAAGTCCTTGCCGTGAGAGGGCAAGATGATTGGCCGGACTACACCAACGGAGCGCTGAGTGCATCACCACGTACCGGCGAGTAAGGTATAACGGTTGCGTTTCACCGTTGCATTGTCCCGGTTTCACACCGTACGACCGGACTCGATCAGTCCTCGTCGTCGAACGGAGAGCCGGCGGCGTCGGGTTCGTGACCGGCGAGCGAGACGATGTTCTCGCGGCCCACGCGGAGCTTCGAGATTCGACCGTCGTCGTCCATCTCCGAGAGGAGCATCGATACCTTTGATTTCGACCACTCCGTGCCGTCGACGATGTCGACCTGCTTCATTCGACCGCCGTGGTCCTCGAGTAAGTCGACGACCAGTTCTTCGTCGGAGCGCAGTTCGTCTTCGGACACCGCCGGCGCCACGCCCGAGTCCGCTCCCTCGGTTGTGCGGATGCCCGCTGTTTCGGCACTCTCGGTCTCCGTCCCCGGCGCTTCGGAGGCCGGCTGTTCGGCCGGGGCTGTCGTCCCCTCGGCAGTCTCACCACTTGCGTCGGCTGATCCGTCCGTTGGGGGTTCAGCGGGACCCTGGCGATTCCGCGACCGGTACGCGACAGCGCCTCCGGCGCCGAGAAGGATTACGAAAACCGCAACGAGGAGCGAAACAGGAGAGCGGAGGCCGGGCGATGTCCCCGAACTCGCGCCGGAGTCCGTGCTGGCGGCGGGTCCCGGTCCGGCTCCCGTCCCCGGTTCGTCATTTCGGGGGACATACACGACCCGGGGTCGCCGATCGGTGAACTGTCTCTCGCCGAGCCAGGTGACCGATTCGCTTTCTCCGAGCGTCCCGGCGGCGATACTGTCGGGGGCCGGATCAACCGACTCGAACCGAACGCCCGGGCCGCGATCGAACCGGAGTTGTTGCTCCGGGCCGATGTAGAGCCCGCCGACGAAGACATCGCCGACAACGAGACGATCACCGTCAGGTTCGGCAAAGTCCGTCCAGACGAACGACATCTCTACGACACCGAACTCGTTGCCGGATGGAGGTCGCTCTTCGACCCGCGCGTCCCGCCGGAACCGCTCGGCGGTCATGTTCCGGCCGGTTGTGCTGTTCCCGGATTCCGTAAGCGACACGACACGCGTCCGGAAGTTGGTGTAGCTGTTCGTCTCTTCTTGGTTGAATCGCTCGGCATAGGCCTCGAACTCCGTCGTGGCGTTCGGGTCATCGAGCCGCTGCTCATAACGGAACGCCCACTTACCACTCCCGTTCCCGTAGATCGTAATCAAAAAGCGCGTCCGGTCGGCCTCGAATGCCTCGGCCGAGAGGTCGCCGAGCCCCCCCTCGGCTGCAGGCTGCTCGGCAGACGCCGCCGGCCCGACCGGAGATACTGCGCCGACCGTGGCGGCGAGGGCACACGAACACAGCAGTGCGCCCACGAACAGCCAAACGCTCCATCGGCCGGATGCGCGATCCATCGATACTGAATCACTCATCCGCCGTCGTATAAAATTCCGCGGGTCGGGATCAGCGGCTCCACAATCTCACCCGTTGGCCGACGCCCGCCGGTACGTGACAACGGCGAGATCGCCGACCCGCTTGCGATCGTGCTCAACCCACTCGGGGCCGATATCGGGAAACCGGGTGTCACCGGCCGGCGACTCGGGGATCTCGGTCACGACGAGTTCGTCAGCCCGGTCGAGACACGCCTCGTACACTGTTGCGCCACCGACCACGTAGACCGTCTCTTGACCGGGCTCAAGCGCTGTCTCGGCCGCCTCGAAGGCGGCGTCGAGGTCCCGCGCGTGGACGGCTCCATCGGGGAGATTGAGCGACTCCCGCCGCGAGAGAACGACGTTCGTCCGGCCGGGGAGTGGGCCGCCGAGTTGGCTTTCGATCGACTCGTACGTCGTCCGGCCCATGACGACCGGGTGGCCCATCGTCGTCTCCTTGAAGTTCCGGAGATCCGCCGGATAGTGCCACGGCATCTCGCCGTCAACGCCGATGACGCCGTTTTCCGCGACCGCGGCGACGAGTGTGATCTTCATTCGGCGACCGCGAAGGAGATGCCGGGGGCCGGGTCGTACTCCACGAGCTGGATGTCCCCGTATTCGAGTTCGTCGAGCGGTTTGTCGGCAACCTCGATCCGGGGGCGTGAGCGCGGCTCCCGTGAAAGTTGGGTCAACAGGCCGGGGACGTGGTCGTACCCCGTCTCGTCGTCGGCCTCGGGCGGAGCCACCCCCTCAAGCCACTCGCGCACGTCGAGATAGCCCTCGCGGTCCTCGACAGCCCGGAGGCGCTCCTGCAGCGCCGAGAGGTGATCGGCGTACCACGATCCACGCTCGCCCGCCCCACAGTAGACGTGGGCATCGACGATGGTGTGGCCGAACGAGCCGACCTCGAAGCCGGTCCGGTTCGCGACCGCGTGGGCCAAAAGCGAGTACGCGGCGAGATTGAATGGAATCCCCAGCGCGATGTCGCCCGAGCGCTGAGTCAAGTGGACGTTGAGGCGGTCGCCCTGGACGTTGAGCACGAACGTGTAGTGACACGGCGGAAGGGTCGAAACGGCGGCGTTGGCGGGGTGCCAGGCGCTGATGACCATCCGCCGGGAGTTGGGGCTCTCCCCGAGCGTGTCGAGCACGTGCCCGAGCTGGTCGAAGACCCGCCGCGAGTCGCCCTCGGGCGTCGTTTCGGTCTCGACACGTGGGTGGTCGGCGCCCGGCCAGCTTTCGCCGGGGAGTCGGTCCGCACCCTCGGGGATCGGGAACCGACGCCAAAAGCGCCCGTAGGCTGTGTCGAGATGGCCGTTCTCGTCGGCCCACGCGTCCCATATCTTTGTTTCCTCGCGGAGATTTCGGATGTGTTCGTCGCCCGAGAGATACCACAGTAGCTCGTGAATAAGCGAGTTCCACCGGTAGCCGTCCATCCGCTTCGTCGTCAGGAGGGGAAACCCCTCGGCGAGGTCCACCTCGTAGTGGTGGCTGAAGGCGGCGACCGTGTCGACGCCGGTCCGGTTCGGCTTGTACGTCCCCTCGGCGAGGGCTTCAGAGACGAGGTCGTGGTACTGACGCATTAGATATCCAACCTTGTGGGCGGTACGTCTAATCGATTCGGGTTCGGAGCCGCTAGTGCGGGTCCGTCCGCGGTCGGACGGGCGTTTTTATATTCTGCCGTCGTAGCGTATCGATATGGCCTATGAGACCGCGAGCACCGACGACATCGACAGCGTCGTTCCCGAAGAGTTCGGCGGGATGTGGTTCTTCCGGGAGCCGTTGGGCTGTGAGAATCTCGGCATGACGCTTCTGGAATTGGAACCGGGCGGGAAGGGCAAGCCCCACGACCACGCTGAGGACGGCCAAGAGGAGGTGTACCTCGTCGTCGACGGCGAGTTGACCGTCCAGGTCGGTGGCGAGGAGGGCGACCCGGCGGCCGAACGAACGCTCTCTCACGGAGAGGCGATCCGGGTTGACGGGGAGACGCACCGGGAACTGTGCAACGAGGGCGACGAACGAGTTCGGGTCGTCGTCGCAGGCGCGCCGTAATAAGCCATTAATACCATAAGATTATAATTCGCTTAGACAGATGCGTGCGTATGGACACCGTTACTCTCGGGCTGGAATGGTTTCTCAACCCCGACCACGTGCCGTTCTTCGTCGCGGACGAACGCGGCTACTACCGCGATGTCGGGATCGAACTCGACGTGTGGGAACCGGAGGAGCACTACGACACCCTTGAGATGCTCGCCACGGGCGATCTCGACGTCGCCATCACCGAGCCGATTCACCTCGTCGAGGAACTGGCGGAGGGGACCGAGGTCTCGGGTATCGCGGAGTTCCTTCATACGCAAGGCGGCATCATGTATCCGACGGATCGGAGCTGGGAAACGCCGGCCGCGCTGCCGGCGGGCGTCCGACTCAATTATCCCGGGGCACCGGGGGAGGACGGTCGGCGGATGGTCGCCGATATGGTGCAGAACGCGGGCGGCGATCTGATGGCCGACGATATTGAGCCTGTCGAACGGGGCTTTCATCACACGGACGCTATCGCCGACGACGACGCCGACATTGCGTTTCTCGCGTTCCACAACTTCGAGATCGTTGAGGCGCGACAACGTGGTATCGATGCCTCGCTGTGGGAACTCCCCGACTACGGCGTACCGGATTTCAATCGACTCGTTCTCGCGGCTGCCGACGACCGGCTGGCTAGTGGGTCGGATCTACTCACGCGGTTTCTCGACGCGACCCGTCGCGGGCTCAACGATACGATCGAGGATGGATCGGCCGCAGTCGACCTGTTCTTCGAGCGAAATCCGGAGATCCGCGCCGACGATCCGGAGTTGCTCGACGCCATCGCGGCCGAGACGCTCACGCGGTTCGTAGACGACTTTCGACAGGACCGCGAGATGTACGACGCCCTCGGAGAGTGGTGTGTCGACCTCGGAATCGTCGAATCGGCTCCGCCGACCGAAGAGCTGATCGATGAATCCGTCCAGTCGAACGCGCCACTTTAGTTCGCCCCCCGCCTCGCACCCCGTATGTATCTCGGAGACGCGACCTGGCCCGACGCCGGCGCGGAGCTTGCCGACACCTCGACTGCGCTCGTCCCGATCGGATCGACCGAGCAGCACGGTCCCCATCTCCCGCTATCGACCGATCACGTGATCGCCGAAGGGCTGGCCCGCGCGGCAGCCGATACTGCCGGCGTCGTCTGTACGCCGACGATCACGATCGGGGTCAGCCCCCACCACCGCCAGTTCCATGGAACGCTGTCGGTCGACGCGCCGACGTTCCGGGACTACATCGAATCGCTCTCGCGGAGCCTCGTGTATCAGGGCGTCGACCGGATCATCTACGTGAACGCCCATGGCGGCAACGTCGAACACCTCCGGGAGGTCGGCCGCCGCCTCCACGACGACGACGCGGCCTACGCGGTGGAGTGGATGTGGGACGAATCGATCCCCGAGGTGGTCGACTCGCTGTTCGAGCGCAACGGCCCCCACGCCGGGCCGAAGGAGACGTCGATGGTGTGGCACCTCGCCGACCTGGTCCGGGAAGAGGAACTGACGGCCGCCCGCGACGACGGCTGTCCCGACCTAGAGGCCGTCGAGACCAAGCGAAACGGGGCGCGACTCTACTACGACTCGATCGAGAACAGCCACAACGGCGCCTTCGGCGATCCGACGGACGCCTCGGCGGCCAAAGGGGAGACGCTCTTCGAGGCCGCGACTGAGCAACTCGTCGCGCTGGCGGAGTGGCTTGAGGTCCAACCCTGGGAGATGCTGGGACCGAGAGCGCACGTCCGCGAGCGGGAGTAGTGCGGTCGGGACCGAGTGCGAGTGCGATCGGGACCGCGCAATCGCTTAACGCCCGAAGCGGTAGCTCAAAGTGGCGGGCACTCCGAGAGCCCGTATGACAGAGGAGACGGACCACGAGGACCACGACCACCACCCACACGAATCGACGGACGCGCGTTCGACGGCACCGCAAAGCGACTACGGGAGCCGGGAGGTGGCCGTCGGAGCGGTCATCGCGCTAGTCGGGTTGGGGGTCACGTTCGGCGTCCCGCTCGCGGTGCTTTTATAAATCGATAAACAGAGGACCGGTCCCCCCGGCCGGCCCTACTCATCCGAGCGCCAGCGCCGCCTGCATCGCCGCCGCCGCGAATAGCGGGATGGTGAGGTTGTCGTCGACGACGTATCCCCACATCATCGGCTTGACGCCGTCGGCGACGGTCGCGCCGAGCGCACCGGCGACGGCGGCGAGCAGGGGAACGAACGGAAACGCGAGAAGCAAACAGACAACGAACATCCCGATAAGGACGCGAGGACGGGCGATCGGCCGCAGTTCCCCCGTCGAGAGCATCCCGCTGACCGGGTCGCCGAGCGTCAACATAAAAAACGCCGGGACCGCGACCGTCGGCTCGAAGGCAAAGACCGTTATCGTTACGCCGAGAGCGTACAGTGCGTAGCCGGCGACGGTGTCGTGTTCGTACTCCCGCGTCAGCCGGTCGTAGATCGCATGCTCGAGGCCGCCGTAGAGACGGGCTATCTCGAGGCCGGCGGCCACGAGGAGGCCGACGGCCGCAAACGCCTGGACGGCCGACCACGTGAGGAGCCCGCTTTCGAGGAGACGGGCGTCGAGGACGTACGCCCCCGGGACGACGGCGCCCGAGGCGTGGACGAGGCGGCGACCGATCTCGAGAGGCATGCAGATCGGTACCGATAGCGTGGTTAAATCCGTTCCCCATTTGGGCCGCCCGCCGATTCGCGTAAAAGGTAGTATACGTCGCGGATCGATCAAAGACGGCACGGAAGATCTCAGTTCGATGGACGTTGGCGGGACCGTCCAGAACGCCCGCGACGACGACCGCGTTAGAATCCCCCAGAACGAGTGGGGCGACACCGGGACGGCGTGAGGGCTGGCCCCTCGGTCCCAACCGGGCTTAGAACGCGCCGTACGGGAGCAACAGCAACACGAGCGTTAAGAACGGGAGCAGAACTAGAAGCATGGCGACCGCGTAGCCGAACATCTCGCGGGCCCTGATCCGCGTGATCGCGAGCAGCGGGATCGCCCAGCGGGGATTTAAACCGTTGGTGTGGTCGTCGCCGACGGAGTAGGCGTTAGATGGAACAACGTGTCACTCTACGTCGGCTTCGATGACATCGCGTAGCGCCGCGATCCGGTCGGCGGTGTAGCTGAGTGTCGTCCCGTTGACGCCGAGTTCGAGGCGACCGTCGGCCGTCGCCTCGCCGATGTGCTCGATGGCGACGGCCTCGGGGACCGCTTCGCGGACCGCGTCGGGTCGCGTCGTCTCGACGACGACCCGGCCGACGGCTTCCGAGAAGAGCGCCTCAAGCGCGTCGCCATCCAGCGTCACGTTCGCACCGGCCTCGCCGACCATCTCGGCGAGGGTGACCGCCAAGCCGCCGTGGCTCACGTCGTGGACCGAGTAGGTGCCCTCGAGATCGGCGACATCAGCGACGGCCTCGACGAATGCCGTCCCGGTGTCCGGAACCGCGGGGAACCGGTCCGTCCCGCCGAACTGTGCGAGCAGTTCCGATCCGCCGAGCGAGCGTTCCTCACCGGCGGCGAGTACCAGCAACTCGCCCTCGCTAGCGAGGTTGCTCCCGGGGGCGTCGTAGCCGGCTTTCGTCCCCGCCATCGCGAGCGTCGGCGTCGGCGGGATCGGGCCCGCGGCCGAGTCGTTGTACAACGAGACGTTCCCGCCGACAACCGGAACATCGAGGGCGGCACACATCTCCGCGAGACCGTCGACGATGGCGCGGAAGCCGCCGTACACGTCGGGCTTTTCGGGGTTGCCGCCGTTGAGACAGTCGACGGCCGCAAGCGGCGTCGCGCCCGTCGTCGCGAGGTTGGTCGCGTTTTCGAGGGCGACGGCGCGGGCCCCTTCGTAGGGGGCCGCTTCGGTCCAGTTCGGGTCGGCACCCGAGGAGAACGCCAAGCCGACGCCGGCCTCGCGGATCGCCAACAGCGCCGCGTCGTCGCCCGGTTTCTGCGCCGTCCGGGTACCGACCTCGTGGTCATACTGTCGGTAGATCCACTCTTTTGAGGCGGTGTTGGGCGAACCGACGACCGCCTCGAAGGCGGCCTCGAGGTCCGGATCGGGCCGGTCCCGGGCCGGCTGTTCCGGCTCGACGTGTTCGAGGTCGTTCATCGGTGCGCCGTCAGCGAGGTACTCGGCGTCGACATCGACGACTGTCTCCCCTTTAAAAGTGCAGACGTAGTTTCCTTCGGTTACGTCTCCGATCACCGAACAGCCGAGATCGTACTTGTCGGCGATGGCTTCGACCCGCTCGACGTCGTCGGGCCGGACCTCATAACACATTCGCTCTTGAGACTCCGCGAGCAGGATCTCGGTCGCGTTCATGTTCGGCTCGCGCTGGTGGACGCGGTCGAGTTCGATGTGTGCGCCAAGGCCGCCTTTCGCGACGAGTTCCGAGGACGCGCCGCCGAGGCCGGCCGCCCCCAGATCGCGGGCCGCACGGAGCAGGCCGGCGTCGACCAGTTCCTCGTTGGCCTCGATGAGACGCTTTTCGGCGTAGGGGTCGCCGACCTGCACTGCCGGGCGGTCCTCGGTCTCGGCGTCCTCGCTCAAGTCCTCGCTGGCGAAGGATGCGCCGCCGAGGCCGTCTCGTCCGGTGGCGTTGCCAGCAAGAACAAGTTTGTTGCCTGGCGACCGTGCTTCGGCGGTTACCAGCCGTTCCGCGTCCGTCAGGCCGATGCAGGCGACGTTGACGAGGGGGTTACCATCGTAGCCGTCGTGAAACGCCGCGCTGCCGGTTACCGTCGGGACGCCGATACAGTTGCCGTAGTGGGAGATGCCCTCGACGACGCCCTCGAGCAGGTACTTCGAGTGCTCGCGGTCGAACCCGCCGAAATAGAGGCTATCGGCGAGCGCGATGGGGTAGGCGCCCATCGAGAGGGTGTCGCGAACGATGCCGCCGACGCCGGTGGCCGCGCCGTCGAAGGGGTCGACGTATGAGGGGTGATTGTGGCTCTCGACCCCCATCGTGATGTAGGTGTCGCCGTTCTCGCCGGTCTCCGGGTCCGGCAGCGCGAGCACGGCAGCGTCGTCACCGGGGCCGACGACGACGCGGTCGCCCTCGCTGTCGAACGCCGAGAGCAGCGGCTGCGAGGAGCGGTACGCGCAGTGTTCGCTCCAGAGGTTCTCGAACATCGCGCTTTCGGCGGTGGTTGGATCGCGCCCCAGCGCTTCGGTAACGAGTTCGCGGTCCGACGGGGGGAGGCTCATTCACCTGTATGCTCTTTTTGCCGGGATAAATCGCTTTTCATGTGCATATTCGTGGATATTGACCCCCGAAAAGACGGCGAGCACGGGGACCGGCGGGCTTTTTAATACAGCTGTCGAACGACGGGACGTGTTGTCGGTCGAGCTTCACGCACACTCGGAGTTGTCCTACGACGGGCGCGACCCGGTCGAGTTGCTTCTAGAGCAGGCCGAGGCGGTCGGGCTTGACGCGCTCGCGGTCACCGACCACGACGAGATCGACGCCTCACTGGAGGCGGCCGCGATGGCCGAAAAGCACGACCTCGTCGGCATTCCCGGCATGGAGATCTCGAGCGCCGCCGGCCACGTGTTGGCGCTCGGCATCGAGGAACTCATTCCGGCGGGGTTGGGCTACGACGAGACGCTCGATCGGATCGCCTCCCTCGGCGGGATCGCCGTGGTCCCACACCCATTTCAGTCTTCCCGACACGGCGTCGCCGCCCACATCACCCGTGGGCAACTCGCCGCGGCCGACGCGATTGAGGTTTATAACTCTCGGCTGTTCACCGGGCTGGCCAACCGCCAGGCCGAGCGCTTCGCCGCGGATCGTACCCTTCCGATGACCGCCGGCAGCGACGCCCACATCGCTGAGATGGTCGGGCAGGCGGTCACGGAGGTCGACGCCTACCACCGGAGCGCGGAAAGCATCCTTGATGCCGTCCGAGAGGGCCGAACAAGCGTCGTCGGCAAGCGGACGCCATGGTTTATAAGCGTCCAGCAGTTCGGCGGCGGGGTCAGACGCCGACTGGCGTCGATGTGGCCGTGGTGAACGACGACGCGTCGTCGGAGGGGGACGACGACACGCCGTCGGGCGGGAGAAGCGACGCCCCCGGCGACGAGACATCTAACGGAATCGACGCCCCCGGCCGTATCGACGGTGCGACTGCCGAGGCCGTCCGGGGAGCCGTCGATCGCCGTGAATCGCTTTCCGGCCTCGACGGCTTCGCAGGCGAAATCGACGGCCGGCTCGTTCGCGACGTTCTGGGTCGGTATCCGTTATTTTCGGAGGCTGACGACCCGACGACGTGGGGGTTCGACCCGAATGACCTCGCTAACCCCGACCCGATGCCGGCGGGCCACGCTCGGGACGCCTCCGGCGATACCGAACTGTGGACGCTTCCGGAGCCGGATCTCTACGAGGACGGCGAGCGCGCCGTCGCCACCGTCCGGGAGGCGATCGTAGACTCGGTCGACGCCGTCGCGGGGTCGCCGCCGATCGGCTTCTCGGGCGGCGTCGACTCCTCGATCCTCGCGGCGCGGCTCGACGGACCGCTCTACGTCGGGGGCTTCGAGGGGAGCCACGACATAGCGGCCGCGCGCTCGGCTGCCGCCGCGCTCGGACGTCCCCTCCGGGTCGTCGAGTTCAGCCACGCCGACATCGAGCGCGGGATCCCCGAGATCGTCGCGGCGACCGGGCGGACGAACCCGATGGACATACAGATCGCGCTTCCGCTGTATCTCGTCGCCGAGGCCGCCGCCGCGGACGGCCACGATCGGCTCGCACTCGGACAGGGCGCCGACGAGCTGTTCGGCGGGTACGCGAAGATCGCGAACGCCCCCGGGGACCACCGCGTCGAGGCCGGCACGGTCCGTGGGGCGGCCCGCGAGACGGTTCGGACGCTGCCCCAACAGCTCGAACGAGACGTGTTGGCGCTTCGGGCCGCCGGCGTCGACCCCGTCGTTCCGCTTCTCGCCGACCGTGTGGTCAAGGCGGCGCTCCGGTTGCCCGGCGAGTGGCTCGTCGACGGCGGCGAACGGAAGGTCGCGCTCAGACGTGCGGCTGATTTCCTTCCGGCGAAGCTCCACTCGCGCGACAAGAAGGCCGTCCAGTACGGCAGCCTCCTCGCAAGAGAGTTCGACCGACTGGCGCGACAGGCCGGGTTTAAAAAGCGGATGGACGATCACCTTGGGCAGTACGTCGAGTCACTTCGGCCGGAGTGACTCGCCACGGGTGATACACGATCGATCGCCGCTGGCCCTACAGCATTATCCGTCGGGTCAGCAATGTGGAAGCATGGCAGACGGCAAGCGGGGTTGGGAAAGGCAGGCGAAGCGGACGGAGCAACGACAGCGCGAGCGCATACCACCGGATTCCCGTGAGTGACGAGTGGTCCGACACGTTGTCGAAGCCGAGAAGCGAACAGGCAGGTGATGAGCGGACACGCCAGTAGCAATCCATAGACGTAGGTTGGCGAATTTCTCACCACGGGCTCTTTTTATATAGCCCCGTGTAGCATCCGTTGCTACGGGATCAATGAGAGGTCGGCCCCGAGTCATAATGGCAGGGAACCAGTCGTGGTCCCCACGGCGATGACACGGATTTCGATGGGGCCTCATTGACCGGGCCACAGCCCTACAGCGAGAGAGACAAACGAGCGTTCCCCCGGTATGGTGCCGGTTCCCTCTGCGCGCGGGTTGGAACCGCGAAGCCGACGGCGAAGCCGAAATCCGGTGGTCGGATTCCTCCGTGTTCACGCCGAGGAGGCGGTCAATGCGCTTCCCCGATAGCGTCTCCCTGATCCGGGCGAACCGTGACCACCGGCGCAGGGGCGTTTCGAACGACGTGTTCGGCAACGCTACCGACGATGATCCTGTCAAGCCCACTCCGCCCGTGCGTCCCGATCACGATCAGATCGATCTCATTCTCACGGGCATACGCAACCAATGCATCGCTCGGTGCCCCACGCACAGTAGCAGTCGTTGCTGTGACGCCAACTCGATCGGCCCTGTCAGTCGGGGCGTTGAGAGCCTGATCCCGTCTGTCCTTGAGTTCGGGATGCTCAGCGGTATCCTCGGAATCTATCGACGGCTCTCCAGTTTTCAGCACGTAGACAACGTGGAGTGTCGCATCGAATTTCTCTGCTATTTGGAGGGCGTGACCGGTCGCAGCGTCCGCAGCATCACTTCTGTCGCTGGCGAGGAGAATCTCATCGTACGTCATCGGAGCCCCCCCTCACGCCGGAGCAGGCGACGTTCCGCCCGTTGCACGGCCGGTTTGAGTCCCGTTTCGCTCATCCCTGCCGGGACATCGGGGTGACAACGCGGACTACAAGACATCATTGCGTGATCCATACGTTCATTCCGTGCCGAGCCGTCATAATATGGTGTGCTTGTTATTGACTATTGAGAATCGGGCACGCTTGCTCTGCAGGTGGAGGTATCCGTGCCAGTCACCAATCGGGACGGATAGTCAGGTCCGCGGCGATAAGAGGGGGCCGAGCAAAGACTCAAAGCTGTGCGCAACGCCCGAGGAACCGTTCAACGAGCGACCGTCACCTCGTTGCCCGGCCAGGCTGATCGAACGGGCAACAGTGTTCACAGACGGTTCGGGTCGTGGCGCCGAATCGGCACTCTCCGCATGAATTGAACTCACCCTATGACGACGGTCGCTGAAACACTTGCCGGGCGGTCTCCTGCTCCCCCGTCGGGGACAGCAGGGTGACGATATCGTGTGGACGGATATCGGTGTCACCCTGCGGGGTGATCACCGATTCGTCCCGCTCGATCGCAACGACGAGTGTGTCGTCCTGGAGGGTTCCCTCCCGTGTCGCTTCCTCCAGTGTTCGGCCCGCTATCGGCGCGTTTTCGTGGACCGTCAGCTCAACCAACTCCGCCTTGCCTCGGAGACTGATGTAGTCCGCCGGCGGTTCTGCACGCTGGTCCTCCGACGGGCCGTACGGGGAGTACGGAAAGCGCATCTGGCGCTCGACGAGAAACTCGTCTTTGATTTCGACGCCGTACTTCGATATCTCCTGTCCGATCCGCCGGAGATCCCCCGTGTCCTCGCCCACGACGAGAACATGTAGGTTCGTCTGCCCACCCATGAGTTCGCGCACGGCAACCACGCTGGGGATCGTCCCTAGCTGTGCCGCGACGCGCTCGATCTCGTCAAACTTCACATGGCACAAAAACAGGTTGAGCAACGCATCGTCGGCCCGTTCGAAATCGATAGTGGGGTGATACCCCTCGATGATCCCGTTGTCTTTTAACCGCGCGATCCTGTTTCGGACGGTCGCGCCGGAGACGCTCACCTGCTCTGCGATCTCCGTCGCCGACGTGTTACGGGCATCCCGCATGAGTGCATGGAGGATCCGCCGATCGATGTCATCAAGCCGGACGCTATCACCGGTCCCGTCGCTCATACCTATCTGTTTCACAATTGACTTATACATTTGTCTCTCTACGGATTCGAAATTACTTCGACGATATTTTCGATAACCGATACTCTACGAGAGATGGCTTTTGTATCACAAATACTATGAGAAGTTTTAACAAATGTGGATTCAATCACTCGGTATGAAACCGGTAGCGGCGGCACAACACTCCAACGGAAACGATCGATTCGGGGGGGGCCGCCTTGATGGGTGGGTCCATGGTTGAGCACACCCGCACACTCGATTTCAAGATCGCGTTCGCTATCGGTCTAGGAACGATGATCGCCGCCGGGATCTTTTCGCTGTCGGGAACGGCAGTCGCGGCGATCGGCTCCAGCGCGGTGATCGCGTTCGTCATCGCGGCGGTGATCGCCGGCATTACCGCCGCAGCGTACTCCGAGTTCGCGTCGATCTACTCGGAAAACGGTGGCGGATACCTGTTCACGTCACGCACGTTCGAAGAGCAAAAGCTGCTGACGTACGGGATCGGCATGTCGCTGTTTTTGGGGTACACGGGCACCACGGCGTTTTATCTCTCGACTATGGACGAGTGGTTTTTCAGATTCATTATTCCGGAGTCGCTGCAGTGGCTCCCGCACGGTTCATCGGCCGTGGCTGCGGCAGTGCTGTTGGGGGTCCTAAACGCCAGAGGGACGGAGGAATCCGGGTCGTTTCAGCTCATCGTTTCGGGCGCAAAGGTCGCTGTACTCCTCGCGTTCATCTCCGGCGCGTTCGCCTTCCGCGGCCCGTCGACCGCCGTCGGGAACTTCACCGCGCAGTTTTCGACCGATATCGTCGGGATTGTCTCGATCTCCGCGCTGGCGTTCATCACCTTCTTCGGCTTCTCCGCGATCGCCGCAAGCGCGGGGGAGATCATCGAACCGAGAAAGACGGTCCCGCGGGCTATTGCTGCCAGTATTATCTCGGTCACGATCCTGTACGCGCTCGTCATCGTTGCGATGACGAACTCGACGGTGCCGCCCGAAGTGATCGCCCGAGAGGGCGAGACGGCCATGGGCGAGGTCGCGGCCGGATTTCTCGGCCCAGTCGGCCGATCGTTGATCGTCGCCGGGGCCGTCTTCTCGATGGTGTCGGCGTCCAACGCATCGATTCTTGCGGCGTCGAGCATCGGCTCGCTCATGGGCAGACAGGGTCAAGCACCGCGTGCGTTCGCACGCATCCACGCCCGTTTCAGGACGCCGTTCTGGAGCGTGACAGCGGCGATAGCCACGATCGTGTCGCTGATCGTCGTGTTCATCGCGCTGTTCCCCGAGGAAGGTGGACTGACGTCGATCAATCTCGGATTAACAGTACTGACAGGGTTTGCGACGTTTAATTTGCTTCTACCGCTAGCTATCGTCAATGGCGCGCTGATCTACCACCGGCGAGCGTTCCCCGAGATCGAACGGGGATTCCGCGTTCCGGGCGTGCCGGTCGTTCCTATCGTCGGGATCATCGCGAACATCGGGCTGATCACCAACCTCCCGCGGACCGGTGTGGCGACCGGGATCGGGCTGACGATGGCGCTTATCGGCGTGTACGTCGTCTGGGGGGGCGGACAGGAGGTCGACGAACTTGTCCAGCGGGTTCGTCCGCCGGAACCCGCTGCTGCGGAGACGGGAGCGGAGGGGACCGCCGAACCGGACGCAGGGTACTACCGAGTACTGGTCCCGGTTGCGAGGCCGAACAATGCGGCTAAATACGTCCGACTAGCGGAGCTGTTCGCTACTGGACGCGACAAACAGCCGCTGATCGAAGTGATCACCGTCACGGATATCCCCGACCAGACGCCCCACGAGGTGATGGCCGATGTGGCCAACGAAAGAGTCGAGCGAATCAAGGAGGTTCTCGCGGACGAGGAGTTCGCCGTCGAGTACACCGTTCAGGGCCACACCTGTCGGAACATCGCCTTCGATATCCTCCAGTCGGCCCGGGAGGATAGCGCCGATCTTATCATCATGGGGTATCCCGAAGAAAACGACGAAATCACGAGGAAGGTCGAGTACACGGCCCCTTGCGACGTCATATTCGCGAGCGGAGTCGGGGACGAGGAGATCAAGCAGGTAAATATCGGCGCGGGCGGGGGGCCCCACCATCTGGCAGCGGCACAGTTCGTCAGAAACCTCGGCGAGGAGGGACTCGGCGTGAACGTCATCTCCGTCGATCCAGCGGGTGAAGGAACGTCGGAGGATCCCGCGGAAACCGTCTCGGAATTAAATGGTGTCCCTGACCTCCACGTGTACAACGTGTCCGCCGCAAGTATCGCGGAGGGGCTTGTTACGAAGACCAAAGAGGAAGGTGGTGTGCTGGTCATCGGCGCGTCGCGGGACCGCCGCCTCCGGCAATGGGTGTTCGGGAGTACGCCGGACGCGGTAATCGAGCGGGCCGAACTGGACGATGTCCCGGTGCTCATCTACGCCAGTTCGACGAGCGTTCCCGAACGGATCGAGGATTACCTCTTCCCCGTGTACCGGTATCTCAACAAACTCAGGGGCCGTCCGGAGAAGCAACCTGACGAGCGCGCCGTCGAGAACTAGTCCTCTTGGGATTCGGGCCGTCTATTTGACCGACGCGACACTCCTCCGATGACCGAGTGACATTCCGTATTCGACGAGCGAGCGGACGCTCGCGTGGCCGTCGTACTCACTGAGTACGGTACCCTCCGCATCCTCGACGGCCTCGGAGACGCCGGGGATCAACTGGGTGCCCGCGCCGTCGAAGATCACCCTGACCTCGTCGCCGTCGGCCTCAACGAATTCCTTTGCGGGTTTAAACCTATTTGCGACGTGGCTGTAGTCAGAGTGGGGTTCATTGCCGGCGAGAATTACGATTGCTGGCTCTGCCATCGGAGTGATCTATCACCCGGATACACAAAGCCCACCATCGGATGTGTGCCGCCGGCACTGACCCGAGCAGGGTTGTACACAGTGTTGTCGGGTCGACGGTATCAACAACCCCATGCCCGTACGACCTTCAGACGACAACCCATACGTTTTACAAATAGTTGTTCCGAAGTAATGTGATACCAATCCATCTATGACACCGCTTGCAGACGCGCTCTGTGTCCTCCACGTCGACGAGCCGTCTATGACGGGGGCGGTCGAGTCAACCCTCGAAGGCGACGAGTCGTTGGTCGTCCGCACCGCCGAAGCCCCCGAGGAAGGGCTTCAAATACTGTCGGGTGGCGGTGTCGATTGCGTCGTATCGGGATCCGACATCCCGGACGGGGATGGACTCGAGTTTTTCCGGGCTGTCCGCGAATCCCACCCCGACGTTCCGTTCATTCTCCACGCGGATCGGCAGGCCAAGTGGATCGGCGAAGAGGCGCTACGGGCCGGCGTAACGGACTACATCCCAACGGACGAGGTGCTCGGGCACCGCTCTCTGCTCTTGGCTCGTATCGAAAACGCCGTCGAGCGGGCCCAAGCAGCCCGGCAGGCCAAGGAGGCCCGACGAATCGGCCGCGTCGCTAGAGAACTCAACGAGAGCCTCGCTCGCGCGACTACCCGGGAGGAGGTCGACGACCGTGTCTGCGAGATCCTCAACGATGCGGAACCGTACCGCTTCGCCTGGATCGGTGAACACGACCCCAATACTCGAACGGTCGAACCGCGAAGTTCGGCCGGCGTCGCCGAGGAGTACCTCGAAGCGGTCGAGATAACGACCGATGAGTCCCAAACCGGGGGCGGCCCGACCGGACGGGCCATCCGGAGCGGCGAGATCGCGGTGATGCAGAACATTCGGGAGGACCCGGAGTACGAGCCCTGGCGCGAGCAGGCCCTCGAACGCGGCTACCGTTCCAGCGCCGCCATCCCGCTAGTCTATGACGACACGCTCTACGGCGTATTGAACGTGTACGCGGACCGACCCAACGCCTTCGACGACCGGGAGCAGCGGCTGCTTGCGAGCGCCGGCGAGACCATCGCTCACGCCACTCACCGGATCGAGCTTCAACAACAGTACACCGACCAGTACCGGACCCTCTTCGAGGAGGCCCCGGTAATGGTCGTGTTCACCGGCATAAGCGAAAGCAAGCCGATCATCGAGGACTGCAACCGGGCGTTCGCCGAACACCTCGGGTACACCCGTGAGGAACTCCGCGGGACGCGTCTGACCGAGCACTACACCGAGCAGTCCGCCGAACAGCTCCGTGGCGGCGGCTACGACCGTGCGCTGGCGGGGGATTTCGTCCGCGAACAGCGAACGCTCGTGGCTCGCGACGGGACGGAAACACTCACAATTCTCCGTGCGGCCCCGAGACACGACCGAGACGGCGACATCATCGGCACGCACGCGCTGTTTTTGGACATCAGCGACGAAGCACAGATCCGAAAGCTCGAGCGACAAAACGAGCGGCTCGAGGAGTTCGCGTCCCTCCTCTCACACGACCTCCGGAACCCGCTGAACGTCGCCCAGGGCCGGCTGGAACTCGTCGCCGACGCCTGCGACAGCGAGGATATACGACACGTCCGAAACGCCCACGCTCGAATGGAGGCGCTGATCGAGGACCTGCTCACGTTTGCCCGGGAGGGGACGACGGTGACCGACCCCGGTATCGTCGACCTCGCGGCGCTCGTGGAGGAGTGTTGGGCGAACGTCGATACCGCCGGGGCGACTCCCGAAGTCGAGACCGACCGATCGATCCTGGCCGACGGAAGCCGACTCAAGCGGGTCTTCGAGAATCTTATTCGGAACGCGGTCGAACACGGCGGCCCCGAGGTGACGGTCCGGATCGGCGACCTCTTGGATCAAGACGGCTTCTACGTCGCCGACGACGGCCCCGGCGTCCCCGAGGCCGACCGCGAGGCGGTGTTCGAGGCGGGTCACTCGACGAACGAGGACGGCACCGGATTCGGACTCAGCATCGTCCAAAGTATCGTCGAGGCCCACGGGTGGTCGATCCGCGTTACCGAGGGCGACGACGGCGGGGCGCGCTTCGAAATCACCGGCGTCGAATACGCCTCGGAGTGACCGGTGTCGGCGGTATTGCGGTTACTGGCGTATATCACTGTAAAATTCCTTAGAGCCCCCAGAAAACAGCGATTCCGAGAGTCGTGACGACGGCCAAGATCACCTGGAGGGGTCCGCCAACTCGGATGTAATCACTGAACTCGTATCCACCGGGACCATAGACGAAGAGGTTGGTCTGATACCCAACCGGCGAGATGAACGCCGTGCTGGCGGCGAACGTGACGGCAAGAACGAAGGCGAATGCGTTGGCGTTCAATTGGGCGGCCGCGTCGACAGCGACAGGAATGAGCAACACGACGCTGGCCTGGTTGCTGATGAGGTTGGTAACCGCAGCGGTCAGCAGATAGAACAGCCCGAGAACGGCGATCACGGGCAAGAAATCGGCCGTCGAGACGACAAGCATGCCGAGTAGATCGGCACCGCCGGTCTCCGACAGCGCCTTGCCGAGCGGGATGACGCCAGCCAGCAAGAAGATCACATCCCACTGAACGGCATCGTACGCCTCTGCCGGTTTGATGATACCGGCGACGATCATTACGGGGACGCCGCCGAGCGCAGCCACCATGATCGGCAGGATGCCGAGTGCCGCCACCCCGACGACAGAGAGCACGATGCCGACTGCGATCGGGAGTTTTGACGACCGGAACTGCTGGAGGGCGAGTTCGCCAGCCACGATCACATTCGGATCGTCCGCGAGTCGGTCGACGGTGTCGGGGTCGGACTCGATGAGCAGCAGGTCGCCCGGACGAATGTGATACTCCGGAAAGCGTTCGTAGGCGGTCTCACCGCCGCGGCGGATGGCCAGAACGGCCGTCTGATACCGGTTTTGAAACCGTGACGACTCGACTGTTTCGCCGACGAGATCGGACCCGGCGGTAACGACGATTTCGACGAGCGTTTCTCCGGGGCCAAGCGCATCGAAACCACCTGGCGGCGTGACTTCCGGAACGAACTCGACCCCCTCTATCCCGTGTAGCGTCCGGACCGCGTCTTCGGTGAGCCGAATCGTGAAGGTATCTCCCTCCCGGATCGTCATCGACAGTTTCGGTTCTCGATGATAGTCACCATCACGAATCAGTTGGGTGACGTTCGCCTCTAGGTCGACCGCTTCGAGCGCTTCCCGAATCGTCGAGTCGACAAACGGTGATTGTTCCCCCACGATTACTTCTGTGAGAAATTCCTCCTTTTGCGCCGTTTCGAGTGTACTGCGGGGTGTCACGTGAGACGGAGCAAGCCAGTATCCGATCGTAAGGAGATACACCCCGGTGACGAGAAACACCACGAGACCGAGGTGGGTAAACTCAAACATCGAGAACGTGTGCAAGGAAGGATAGTCGGTGGCGAGTCGACCCGCCACGTCGCTGGCTAAGAGGTTTGTGGACGTGCCGATGAGCGTGAGCATCCCACCGGCCATCGACGCGTACGAAAGCGGGATGAGCAACTTTGACGGCGACGTTCCGTTCTCGTGAGCGAGATCGCTCACCATCGGCAGCAAGACGGCGACGGCAGCGGTGTTGTTAATGATTCCCGAGAGTGGGCCGACGAGCCCGACCGTTGCGCCGAGTTGCTTGTGCTCACTCTCGCCCGTTAAAGAGGCGACTATCTTTTCAAGACGCTGAATCGCACCCGTCCGGCGGACGCCTTCGCTCAGGATCATCATCGCGAGAATGGTGAGTGTTGCGGGGTTCGAAAATCCGGAGACGCCCTCTTGTGGCGAAACGCCAGTCCACGGACCGAGTATAATAAGCATGACCATGATCCCGATCGCGGTCACGTCGATCGGGACAGGCTCGGTGACGAACAGAATGAAAGCGACGAGGATAATAAAAAAGACGAGAAGCATCCCAACAGTCGCTGTAGACATCAATATATACTAACAATCGTGATGGTAGTTGGGTGTACTGGTCGATGATCACCATCGATCGGGAGTAGCTGTGGGGGTATTTCGATGTCGTCGGTTCGGTGCTGCTTCGCGTGCGTCCCGCCGTCGGCTGTCGAATCCCTACATCCATTTCGAGGCCGTCTGTCAGGTACCCCCCGGCTCGTCCACGGTCTTGATCGGACTCAACTCCGGCTTCCAATCGAGCCCGTGGCGTCGCGAATCGTCTCGCCGCGGGTAGTTCAGCGCGGAGAACACCATATCGAACTCGCCGAATTGTGAGCCTCCGAGATTGCTCCGGATAGCGTCCGCGCTCCCCTTCAGGTTCTCTGTGAACGCGGCCGCCTGGTCGTTCAGGGTGTCGTCGTCGATGTCCGCGCTGGCGCTCTGGAGGGCGTCGGTGTGGCGCTTCGTGAGTTTCACGAGCGACCGGAGGAACGCCGAGGGCTGGGCGGGACTCACGGGTACCTCGATGACGTTCTCGACATCCTTCCGGAACGCCATCGCGCCCTCCGTGCGTTCGCGCTGGTCCCCGACCGGCTCCAGTTCCTGACTCAGCTGCTGAGTTCCTGAGAGAGTACGAGCTGGCTGAGCGTGAGCACGAGCGTGACGCGCGTGATGATGGACGTGAGCGGCGCTTGAGATAGCGTCTCGATAGAGTCCGCCTGACTGAACGGCGTCGGCGTCCCCATCGGGTGGAGTGGCCCGATGATGCCGAGCACGAAGAACACGCCGCCCGAGGTTCCGGCGGCAACCAGCCACCGGTTCGTGTTCAACGGTAACCAGAACCTCCGACTGTTCTCCAGCACGCGCTCCCGCATCGTGTCGCTCGGGCGACATTCCTCACTGTCGCTCAGTCACCGGGGCCGCTTCCGACGGCGGTCCACTCGACGCACGTTTTTTGTACCCGAGCGCCGATTCATCGATTATGACGGGGCTACTCGACCACACGATGATCCGTGTCGGCGATCTTGAGGCGTCGATCGACTGGTATGAGACGCACTTGGACTACGAACGCAAGGACCGCCACGACGGCGACGGGTTCAGCATCGTCTACCTCGGACCGGAGGATATGAGCGACGACGAGGCGATGTTGGAGTTGACGAGCAACGAGGGGCAAGACGAGGTCGAGATCGGCGACGCGTGGGGCCACATCGCGGTTCGCGTCCGCGACCTCGAAGCCGCCTACGAGGGGCTAATGGAGGGCGGTGTCGAGGATTACCGCGATCCGGCGTCCTGTGGCGGCCGATACGCGTTTGTCACGGATCCCGACGGCCACGAGATCGAACTCGTCGAGCGCTCGCAGGGATCACCGTGGAGCCTCGATCACACGATGATCAGAGTCGAGGACGCCGACGCGGCGCTCGGCTACTGGGTCCGGAAGTTCGAGTACGAGGCGGTCAGCCGCTGGGAGGCCGACACGTTCGCAAACTTCTTTGTCGAACCGGAGCACGCCCCTGAAGAGGCGATGAGCCTCGAATTGACGTACAACTACGACGGTCGGAGCTACACCCACGGCGACGGCTGGGGCCACCTCTGCGTCCGGGTCGACGACCTCCAAGACGATTGGGAACAGCTGACGTTGCGGGAGATTCCGGAAGACCGCGACCCCGCGGATTGTGATAACATGTACGCGTTCGCCGAGGATTTCGAGGACCACGAGATCGAACTGCTGGAGCGCGACGCGGACGCCGAATCGCTGTTTCCCTTCTGAGTTCGCTGGCTGATCCGCGGCCGGGAGAACCCGACGCTATCTGCGGTCGGGAAAATCCGACGCTATTCGAGTTGGTGGTAATCCAGTTCGTGCCCCTCGTCGAGGGCCGCCTGAACGGCCTCGCTGGGAGCACCTACGGACTCTGTGTGCGAGAGCATCCCGCCAATGTCGGCACCGTCGAGATGGATGTTGCACCGCAGTTCGGGGTCGATATCGGGGTAGTCCGTCCGGTAGTGCGCGCCGCGGGACTCGGTGCGCTTGAGCGCGCCTCGAAGGACGGCCTCGGCGGCCGTAAGCATGAAGCCGAGGTCGACGGCGAACTCGAAGGACCGACTCGTCACGTCCCCGACATCCACGTCGGCGGCTCGTCGTCCGATGTCGCCGAGCGCGTCGAGACCCGCCCGTAGCGACGCCTCATCGCGAAGGATACCGGCGTGTTCCCACAGCAGTTCCCGCAACTCGGCAACGAGCGTCTCGACCTCGTACGACCCATCGGTGTCGGCTATCGCGGCGAGCCCACCGAGGTGTGACTGGACGGTCTCCGCAAGCACCTCCTCGGGGATCGTTCCGGGGCCGTCGGCCCGCTCGGCGACGTGCTCGCCCGCGACGACGCCGTAGGCGACCGTCTCCGCGAGCGAGTTCCCGCCGAGTCGGTTCGCCCCGTGGACGCCGGCCATCGTCTCGCCGATCGCGAACAGCCCGTCAATATCGGTTTCGCCGTACTCGTCGACGCTGACGCCGCCCATCCCGTAGTGGGCCGTCGGGGCGACTTCGACCGGTTCTTCGGCCATATCGACCCCGAGGTCCATGAAGCGCTCGTACATCCGCGGGAGCCGTGTTTCGATGAACTCGGCGTCACGGTGGGAGATGTCGAGGGAGACCCCGCCGTTTTCAGCGCCGCGGCCCTCGGCGACCTCCTGTGCGATCGCCCGGGCGACGACGTCGCGGGCGTCGAGTTCCATCTGATCCGGCGAGTATCGCTCCATGAATCGCTCGCCCTCGGCATTGTAGAGGCGTCCCCCTTCGCCACGGACGGCCTCGGTGACCAATCGGCCGCTCCAGGGCTCCCACTCGGGGTCGTCCTCGTCGACCGCCATCCCAGTCGGGTGGAACTGGACGAACTCCATGTCCATGAGCGTCGCGCCCGCGTCATAGGCGAGTGCGGCGCCATCGCCGTTATTCTCGTCGTCGCGGGAGGTATGACGGTTGTAGATGGCCGCGTGGCCGCCCGCCGCGAGGACGACCGTTCCGGCGTTGAACACGAGAAACTCGCCGGAGTCCATGTCGAACCCCACGGCGCCGGAGCACTCCTCGTCGTCGGAGAGGAGTTTCGTGATCATTACGTTCTCGCGGTACGGTATCTCGAGTGACTGCGCCTTCTCGACGAGCGTGTTCAACATCGACTCGCCGGTGTGGTCGCCGGCGAAGGCGGTTCGGCGGAACGACTGAGCGCCAAAGAAGCGCTGGTCGATCTCGCCGTCCTCCGTTCGGGAGAACTCCATGCCCCACTCGTCGAGTTCCCGGAGTCGGTCGGGCATCTGTTCGGTCACCGTCTCGACCTTTTCAGGGTCGTTGACGAAGTGGCCCTCATTGAGTGTGTCGGCGGCGTGGATCGCCGGACTGTCTTCAGGATCGTGCGTCCCGAGCGCGCCGTTGATGCCGCCGCGGGCCCACGTCGTGTGGGCGTCGCCGTGGCCGCGCTTGCCGAGCACCAACACGTCGTCGACGCCCTGCTCCGCGAGTTCGATAGCCGTTCTGGCGCCGGCCGCGCCGGCCCCGACGACGAGCACCGATACGTCGACGCGTTCGTACTCCGGCGTCCGCCCGTCGCTTGCGGCTTCGTCTCGGTTCATACATATAATACGGGCTCAACACTAATTAACCCCTCGCGCGCGTGCGCGCGAACCAACGGTTCTTATATCATGCAGTCCGTAGCACTCACGCTGATACATATGTATACACATGCTTGAATCCGACCACCCGATCGAAGACCGTCCGACTCCGGACCCGGACTACGGGGCCGACGACGCTGTCTCGGCACAGCTCGACGCGCTCCGGCGGAACGACGAACCCCACGAGAACGCCGGTATCCAAACGGCGTACAACTTCGCCTCACCCGCCAACCGTCGGTCGACGGGGCCGCTCGATCGGTTCGTCCGGATGGTCCAGTCCGAACGGTACTGCGTCATGATCGACTTTGAGGAAGCCGTCAGCGGACCTGTCGAGCGGTCGGGAAACTACGCCAAACAGCGGGTGACAATCACGGGGGAAAGCGGCCGGACTGTCACCTACGAGTTTGGGCTCTCCGTCCAGTCGACCGGCGCGTTCCGAGGGTGCTGGATGACCGACTCCGTTCAGATCGTTTGAACGAGGCGAACCGTTCGGCGGACGCCACCGTCTTGTCCGCGACGCCCGTACGAATCGGTATGCAGTCGGTCCTCTCCGAACTCGAACGGACGAAGCTCGATTCGGGCGATGACGACGCGTTCTACGACAGCCCGCGATTCGTCACGCATGCCGATGAGGGGTTTCTCCGGGGACTTACCGAGACGTACGCGTCGGTGCTGGAACCCGGCGACCGGATCCTCGACGCGATGAGCAGTTGGGTATCGCATCTTCCGGACGAATCGTACGATCGCGTCGTCGGCCACGGGCTCAACGAGGCGGAGTTGGCGGCCAACGACGCGCTCGACGAGTCCGTCTGTCGAAATCTCAACGCCGAACAGTCGCTGCCGTTCGCTGACGACGCCTTCGACGCCGTGCTGTGCGCGCTCTCCGTTCAGTATCTCGAGTATCCGGGTCGTGTATTCGCCGAGTTCGCCCGCGTGCTCGACGGCGGCGCTCTTGTCGTCAGTTTCACCAACCGGATGTTCCCGACGAAGGCCGTTCGTGCGTGGCGCGTTGCCGACATGGAGGGCCGGCGGGAGCTAGTCAAATCGTACTGCCGGGCCGGCGGCCTCGCCGTCACAGAGGTCATCGAGGAGCGGCCACAGAGCGACCCGCTCGTCGCCGTGATCGCCCGCCCGGAGTGACGGGGGAGACGCCGCGTCCTCAGTCGCCAGCCTGAGGTGTCGGCCGATACTGGCGGCTCACCGCCCGCCAGCGGCCGGATCGGAACCGCCACAGCGTCACGAGCGCCGGGATCGCCGCCTCGAAGACGAGGGCCGCGTAGAGCCCGATGACGCCGACGGCAGTGATCGGACCGAGCGCAGCCGCCGGGAGCGCAAAGACGTACAGCCCGAGCAGGGCGGCGTAGAACGGAATCCGCGTGTCGCCCGCCCCGCGGAGCACGCCGGTCGCCGAGGCCTTGATCGCGAGTGCGACTGCGCTGGCCGCGGCGACACGGACGAACGCGGTCGCGGCGTCGAGTTCAGCCGGTTCGACAAACACCCCGGCAATCGGGCGAGCGGCGGCGAAGACGACGACCGTCGTCACGAGGCTGATCGCCGCCGACAGCCGGAGGATGGCGGCGCCGTAGGCCGTCGCCTCGTGTTCGTCGTCGGCACCGAGCTGCTGGCCGACGAGCGTGCTCGCCGCGATCGAAAAGCCCCACGAGATGCAGTCCATGAGCGCCCGGATCCGGCGGGCAGCGGCGTAGGCGGCGACCACGACCGGCCCGAACGTCGCCGCGATCGCCAACAGCGGAAAGGTCACAATCCCCTCCGCGAGCCGCCGGCCGATCAGCGGCCCCGACACGGACACCAACTCGCGGATCGTCCCAGGGGCGAGGTGGGGCCGCTCGGCCCGGATCGGGACCGGCAGCGAGCTACGGCCGCCGTAGGATCGGCCGATCATCCCCGGAATAAACGCGAGGGTGACGACGGCGAGGGAGGCGACGGTCCCGATCGCCGCCCCCGCGACGCCGAGGCCGGCCCCGAATATCAACGCGGCCGAGAGGGCGATGTTGATCACCGCGCCGAGGCTGCGAATCACCATCGGGGTGAGCGTGTCGCCGATCGCCGCGTACGTCCGGCTCGCGACCATATTGAAGAACTCGAAGGGGAGGCCAAGGGCGGCGATAGAGAGATACAGCGCGCCGTCGCTGACGGCCGCCGGCCCGGCGTCGCCGCCCACGAGCGCGACGAGGGGTTCGGCTCCGAGCACGAACGTCGCCGCAACCGGGACGGAGACGGCGACGGTGAGAAGAACGCTCTGTTTAACCACGAGAGAGGCCTGTGCGTCGTTCCCAGCCCCGTACTGTTGGGAAACCAAGGCAACGGTACTACCCGCCAGTCCGATAGCGACGAACTTCCCGAGCAGCCAGAAGGCGCCGGCGAAGGCCAACCCCGCGACAGCCGCGGAACCGAGTGCGATCCCGACGAGCGCTAGGTCGACGGCCTGTTTCGACATAATGGCAAAGCCGGTGATTACCCGGGGCCAGGCCAGATCGGTCACCGCCCGCAGCCGACGCTGCTCGATCATGCCGGCGTTTTCGAGGGCGATTCCGATCCGAGACACACGCGGTAATTGGGCCGGCGGGCGCTTGTCGCTGTCGGCTCCGGCCGGCTGTCCGTGTTGGTTCCGAGGGCTGTCGGCCGGTCACCGGACGGTGTCCGACCGCGGGGTGGCGTCCGATCGCTCCGGGGCGGGAGCTGCCGGAACGGCCGGCCCCGCGGCTGCTCGTCGTCCGGCCCACCGTCGCGGCCGGGCGCCGGTGGATGGCGGGGGTCGGGCTCGTCGGACTCGGGCTTCGGTTGTTCGTCGGGCGGTGGCCCGGCCGGATCGTCCGTCCGGCAGTCGGATTTATGCGTTTTGTCTACGAATGACACGGTGTATGTCCCAACAGATTGAAGAGCAACTCGAAGTCGACCGGTACACGCTCGGTCTCGTCGGCCCCGACCAGGAGTGGGCGGGCACCGTTGCCGACGGCGGCACGGTCCGAACGCACACGCCGCCGGCCTGCTGGGGGCCGATGATCACACCGGATTTCCGGGGCGGTCACGAGGTCACGCGGCCGATCCGGGTCGAGGGTGCCGAACCGGGCGACGCATTGGTCGTCCGTATAAAAGACGTCGAGGTGACGAGCGTCGCCACCAGCACGGGCAGTATGCGCGAGCGCGAGGAGGCGTTCGGCAGCGACCCGTTCGTCGACCACGTCTGCCCGGAGTGTGGCACCGAGTGGCCCGAGAGCGTCATCAAAGGGATCGGCGAGGACGCCATTCGTTGTGCGGAGTGTGGGGCGAACGCCTCCTCGTTTGGCTTCGAGTTCGGCTACACCGTCGCCTTCGACGACGACCGGTCGGTCGGCCTTACCCTGGGCTCCGAGGGCGCGACCGACCTCGCCGAGCGCGCCGAGAGAGCGATGGCGCTGCCGGACCACTCCCGACAGCACCCGATCCTCCTGTATAAACCGGACGAAATACCGGGCACCCTCGGCCGCCTCCGTCCCTTTATCGGGAACATCGGGACGACGCCGAGCCGCGAGTTTCCCGACTCGCACAACGCCGGCGACTTCGGGCAGTTTCTGATCGACGCCGACCACGACTGGGGATTGCCGGACGAGGCGGCCCTCGGGGACCGCACCGACGGCCACATGGACTCCAACGACGTTCGGGCCGGCGCGGCGCTGGTCTGTCCCGTCGAGATCGAGGGCGCGGGGCTGTACGTCGGCGATCTTCACGCCAATCAGGGTGATGGCGAACTCTCGCTGCACACGACCGACGTGAGCGGTCGGACAGAACTGGAGGTCGAGGTGATAAAAGACGTCGGCCTCGACGGACCGCTGCTGTTGCCCAACGAGTCGGATCTGCCCCACATCGCAAAGCCATACACGGACGACGAGCGCGAAGCGGGGGCGGCCCTCGCCGCGGAGCACAGCGTCGGTGAGTTCCGCGACGCCGCTCCGGTTCAGTTCGTCGGGTCGGGGGCGACGATCAACGACGCGACCGAGAACGCCTTCGATCGGGCTGGCGCGCTGTTCGGGATGACAGAGGGCGAGGTCCGGGGGCGGTGTACGTTCACGGGTGGGGTCGAAATCGCCCGACTACCGGGGGTCGTTCAGCTGTCGATGCTGGCGCCGATGGACCTCCTAGAGGAGTGCGGCCTCGACGGGGTCGTCCGCGAGCAGTACGGTATATAACTGTCGCCGGTGGATATCGCCGGTAGAAGCCGTATATAGTATATAAGTGCTGCCGGGGAGAACAAGCTACGGTATCTAAGTGCTGACGGAGTGGATCACCCGTGCGTGTCTCCGGCCCCGGTCTTAGCCGGATATCCGGTCGAAATATCCTTTTTTGTGCCGCCCGTTCCGGAGGAGCATGGGACGAGTGTCTCGGTACCGACAACGGGTGTACGCGGAGTTCGAGGCTGCCTTCGCGGAGCAACACACCCCCCACCAAGTCGCCGGGAGTTTCTCCATTGGCGTTTTCGTCACGACGCTGCCTTCGCTGGGACTCGGACTCGTCTTCTTTTTATTCCTCACCCGCCTGTCGGACCGGATCAGCCCCATCGCCATCTTCTCGTCGGCGCTCGTCATCAACCCACTGGTCAAGGCACCGATGTTCGTCGCGGCTTTCTGGATCGGCACGCGGTTGCTCGGTCCAACCGAAACCGCGTCGGGCGGGTTCGCGGAGGCCACCGCGGTCGCGACCCGCATGATCTCCGGGTTCGTCGTCATCGGGGTCGCCATCGCCGCGGCCGGATACGTCGTAGTGTACGTGCTCGTGACACAGTACCGAAAACGCGATGTCGAACTCGTCGAAGAGATACTCGACGACGAGTTGCTTGCGGAGTGACCGAGGCCGAGCGCTCACGTGAGTCGGGCCGGTGACACTCGACCCGTCATCAGCGTCCGCCCGCCGATACGGATCAGCGATCACTCGCGTCCCTGCTTCGCTCGGCTGCGGTGGTGTATAATTCGTGTAGCTCGTCTAACGCCTCCTGTACGTCGTCGTGGGTCCCGCCGTCCAGTCCGTACACGGCCTTAGAGAGTGTTTGATGGACGGCCTTGTCGGGGGGTGCAAACCGGCGATCTCGTTGGTCCCTGGCTTCATAGGTTTCGAGCAGCGCCGTCTTTGCGGTTTCTGGTTCGCCGTCGCGTACGTGCTGTTTCGCCACGCGAACCTGCTTTGCGGCCGCTTCAAACACGGCTGCCTCGGTCTGCCCCATGGCTGTACTTCATAAAAGATCATCTTACCCATTGTGACGGCCGGGCAGACGTTGTGGTTCGGAAGCGAGTTTGCCATCGCTCAGGGCCGTTTCGGAACGGGTCCTCTTCTCCGAGTCGGTACCGAGATCGATCCGCCGCTTCGAGCCGGATTCCACGCCCAGCGATACCGGGCCGGAAGGGGAGTTTTATGTGTATGCGCTGAAGCGAATCCACGGTGGAACCGAACGGCTGGCCGCAGTAAAACAGCGCGTGCCGGCCGCCGGTCTCCCGGTCAGCCACTAGCATGTATGAGCACGCCCCACTCGGTCGCCCGCCCACGAGGGCGACCAACGCGATGGTATCGACACCTCACAGCGTCGCAAGCGCCGCGGCGATCGACGCACTCCGCCGGGGTGGAAGCGCTGTCGACGCCGCCATCGCAGCGAACGCGACGCTCTGTGTGGCGTATCCGCACATGGCCGGACTCGGCGGCGACGGGTTCTGGCTGCTCGCCGGAGATGGGGACGGCGTTCGAGGCATAAACGCCAGCGGGCCGGCGGCCGCCGACGCCTCGCGTTCGTATTACGCCGAGCGCGACTCGATCCCGGACCGGGGGGTCGAATCCGCGCTCACCGTTCCGGGCGCCGTCGACGGCTGGCGACTCGCCCACGAGGCCCACGGGACCTTGCCGTGGGCGGACCTGTTCGACGACGCAATCTCGCTCGCTACGGGCGGCGTCGTCGTCTCAAGCGACCTCGCCCGCTGGATCCGGGCCGACCGCGACGTCCTCGCCGCTGATCCGAACGCCCGGCGGACGTTCCTCCACGGCGGGGACGCCCCCGAGGCCGGACGCGTGCTCGAACAGCCCGAGTTAGCGTCGTCGTTCCGCGCGATCGCGCGCGATGGTGCCCGCGGAGGGTTCTATGAGGGACCGCTCGCGGCGGCGATTACCGACCCGATCCGGGCGAACGGATCGCCGCTTCAGCCGTCGGACTTCGGCGACTACACCGCAGAATGGGTCGACCCGATCTCCGTCGAGTACAGGGGATACACCGCACACAGCCTCCCGCCGAACACCCAAGGAATCGCGGCGCTACAGATCCTCGGCTTGCTTGAGGGGTTCGACGTAGCCGGGTGGGGCGACGGCACCCCGGCGTATCACCATGGCATCGTCGAGGCCACGAAGCTCGCATTTGCCGACCGGGACGCTTGGGTAGCCGACCCCGAGTTCGTCGATGTCCCGACTGATCGGCTGCTCTCGGCGGCGTACCTCGACGACCGTCGGAGCCGGATCAACCCCCAGAGCACCCTTTCCCCGTCGCCCGATCCGGGGCTGTCGCCCGGCTCCACATCCGTGGCGTCGGAGCCGCCCGAGGGCGACACGTGTTATTTCACCGTCGTCGACGAGGACGGGCTGGCCGTCTCGGCAATTCAGTCGATCTACTACGACTTCGGGAGCGCGGTCGTCGCCGGCGACACCGGCATCGTCCCGCAGAACCGCGGCTCGTTCTTCTCGTTGGATCCGACGCACGTGAACTCGCTCGAACCCGGCAAGCGGCCGTTCCACACGCTGATCCCGTCGATGCTCACTAAGAACGGCGAACCAAAGCTCACGTACGGCACCATGGGCGGAGAGGGACAGCCGCAAACGCAAGCCGCGGTGCTCTCTCGCATCGTGGACTTCGGGTACGACCCCCAGCGGGCGATCGAGGCGCCGCGGTGGCTCTTCGGACGGACCTGGGGTGAGACATCCCGGTCGCTGACCGTCGAGAGCCGGGTCCCGGACGGGGTAGTGGAGGAACTCCGCGCTCGCGGGCACCGCGTCTCCATCGCCCGCGAGTACGACGACGTGATGGGCCACGCACAGGCGATTAAGATCACCGACGAAGGGGTTCTCGAAGGGGGCGCTGATCCCCGCGGGGACGGCGCCGCGATCGGCTATTGACCGGGAGCCGTTCGAACGGGGTCGGGGCTGGCCACCCGAGGTCGATCTGAACCCTCACGGAAGACTGTTGACCGCTGTCCGACCTCTTCGATTCAGGCTTTTGTTCCGCGGAATCGGCCGGCTAGATCACTATTTGATACGGCAGAAGCGTCCCGTCCCGGAGCCGTTCGGGGTGCATCCCGGCCCCTGTACGGCAGATGGGATATCACACCTACCGGTCCCCAAACCACACGTGACGGCCCGTACAGTTTGACTAGCCCTCTCGGGCACTCCCAAGCGCTCTAGTGATCGGTCCCGGCTCACAGAACCGAAGTTTAAGAACGTGATTACCCGAACAGCGGCGGATCGAACGCGTCGGTTGGCGACACCCCGTCGACGGAGATGGTGACTGAATCGCCATCGAACGTTGTAAAAGAGAACGTACCGATTGAGCCGTACGCGTCCGAAGGGCGCTGTCTGAGTCGCTCTCGGAGGACGGCGGTCGCGATCCGTTCGCCAACGCGAAGGCCAGCGGTCGTGTCGCTCCGGTAGTGGATCCCGGCCCAACTCCGGGCGTACGACATATTCGTGGCGAGTTTGTTGATTTCGCCGCCGACTGTTACTGTATCGTCACCATCATACCGGGTGAGCTGTGTCGGATCACTCGGGTCCGGGACGACCGGGTTCTCTATCACTGCGTCTTCGTCGAAGTACGCCTTCAGGATTGTCGCGTTCGACCCCGCGGTGACGGCGTGACCGCCGGGATAGGAGGGGTGCGTTGGGGACCCGTCAGGGTACGCCTGTGGGAGTAAGAACGTGTTCATGCGCTCCTTCGTCTCTTCAAGTGCACCAGAATGCAGTAGCTGATCGTGGATCGGATACCGGTCGGTCGCCGCTTGGGCGCCGATATCGTTCTTATTCCTGACGTGGTAGACTCGCCCGCCAAATTCCTCGGGACGCAGCCGACGGTGAACACGCCATTTGTGATACCAAGCGGCATGTGCGTGGGCCTGTAGAATCCCGCCCAGCAGAGATTGGTAGCCGTCTCGGACGTAATCAACGAATCCATCGGGGACGTTTGGATCAGTTGGAAGGCCGGGCTCCATCGGCACACTTCCTGGGCCGTCGGCCGAGAGGTCTCTTAACGCGAGGTTCTCTATCGAGTCGTCGTTCGGTTCACTGTTTTGAAGAATTAACGCGGCGTTGAAGTACGGCTGCTGGGAGACGTTCTCTCCGACGTATGTGGCTAAGTCACGGCCTGTGGTCGGATATTCCCTCTTGCCCTGTCTAATCCCGGCATCAGATAGCGATGGCTCGTTCGGCGTCGTGCGGTTGATTCCGCCGTCCGGGACCTCACCCCGCTGAACAGCGAGCCAATCTCCGAAGTTGATCATATAATCCGTCGGCTCCAACGGTCGGAACTGCTGGGTTCGCTCTATGACCCCCCGTTCGAAGTTTTTCAATAGAAACTGGCTCACGTACGGCCCCTCCGTTGCCCCCTCCACGGTCCCTCTAAACAAAACAGGCTGGTCTGTCGGACCAGTAAAATCTGTTAAATCGTCTAACTCGCTCGCTGCGTCAGTAAGATCAGAGTTTGATCCGTATTCGCTGAAGGGAACGTCGCGCGTCAGCGCCATCCAGTATAGTTCCACCATCTCGGCAGCGGTTTCAGCGCTGTCGAAAGCCGGTGCGGCCGGCGCGTACAAGTTGTTTGGATCGAGTCCGAACGCGTTGAAACTAGTCGCCGCTTCCGGGTTTGTTAGCGGTCGGGGGCCTGGCTCTGGAATCGCATCGAAGTTGCCGCCACCCCGTGTCTCTAGAGCCGACCGCATCGTCTCGAAACCGCTCGGATCAACCTCGCCGGTATCGTCATGTGGCAGCCCTTTCGAGTAGGACGCAAAGTAGTTCACGTCCCGGCCAAACCGCGCCTCGTCGTCGTTTGCTGGCTGGTCGACGGGGCCTCGCTGCAGGAGTTGTTCCCGGGCTGGACGGTTCCGGCGTATAAACGCCTCTTTCAGCCGTCGTTGTTGTTCTTCGTCTGTCATAGCTCGTTGCCGCTTGGGTTCATACCAGAGATCGATCACAACTTCACAGGTGTCCGTTTGGGCGCTGTTCTCGGCTGTTGCGTCGCTGGGGATAACGGTGGCTGGCGGTACGGTCGGCGCTGGTCGCTACGACCGGCCATCCGCGCGGGCTGGACGATCCGTCTCAGCCGCTCCCTATACAGTCATAGTGGAAGACGCCCCTGGGTCCAGCAGCTTGACACAGGTTGTTTCTCTGCCGGCGGGGCGGATCCAATCTACAGCCCCTGTGGCGGAATGGTCGCGCACCCACAATGCGAAGCCGTTTTGTCACCCTTATGCGTCTCCCAGGACTATCTATAATTAAATTTTTCCCCGCTTAAGATAGAGAGGACAGCACTAATCAGCGTCACCGCTGCCGGTTTTAATTATTTGATTTATATACTGCTAAAATGAATAGCGCGTCGTGTCTGAATATGTCGCTATTATTCTAAATAAGCCAACTTATATTACAGCTTAACAGATGAAATTGTGTATTCATCAAATATTATGCGGCTCAAGCCGCTAATTTTGAATATAAATGGTTGTGTAGTGGACATATGACACGCGGTCGAGAGGGATGTCGGTACGTGCTCGATCCGGACGATCCCGGAACGTGGAACGGGGGGCGACGGCGGAGAGTGTCACGTTGATGCTGCGGTCTTGGACGGGGCCGGAGTCGGAACGAGACCGGACAAAACAGCTCCTCGGTGCAACGTTCGGTCGACCCGATTTGAGCAGTTTCGATGGGGGCAAACGAGTGCCGAGCGACCTCCGACTGTCGAACGCTGTAATCAAGTGGGCGGTGGATCGTTGCCGATGAGGGCGACCCGATCACCGACCGGGAGATCACGAGGCTTGCCGAGTTCGGGGACTCGATTTACAACTCCACGCTCACGTTCACCGCACTCGGCTTCGGCGACCTCCAGCCGGTCGGGTTCGGGCGCGTGTCGACCGCGATAGAGACGAGCCTCGGGGCGGTGTTGCTCGCCTTTCTCGTGTTTGTGTTCATTCTCGGCCGTCGGGCGGCGCGGTGATTCAAACTGACGTCCGTCCCACCCGGCCGAACTGCGACTCCGCGGAGTCGAGCGCCGCCGATACAGCGGTATCGAAGGAGGGACTAAAGCCAGCGTTGGCGAAGAATCCAGGCTTCCCTTTCGCGTCGACGCCGTTGCCATCCCGCGTCGCGTTTATTTCGACGGCTGGCCGCGTTGACAGTGACGACGACGCGGGCCGTGTCCTGACCCCGTCGTCGTAGATTTCGATTCGCCCGCCCAGGTTTCCTCCTTTTATGACACTGATCTCGAACGAGAAGTCGACCTCCCGCGCGTTCTCCTTGAGGTTCTCCACCGCCGAGTCAAGCGCCGCGTCCTCGGAGCGGATGGCCGCCCCGATCCCTTCGATCTCCCGTCCGTCCGGTGTGAACCCCTTCGCGATGGCGACGTTCGGCGTAAGGATTCTGTACATCGGGCTCCGGTGGACGACGTTCGTCATTTTGATCTCGATTTCTCCACTCATCACACGTTTTATTATTCTCTTGGTAAATTAAGGTAACGGCAAATAGAGATTTTTTATTGGATGATCAAACACAATTTTGGCGCTAAGATGTCTGGATTAGCTAATTCTATCCCGCCCGACGGAAGTCGGTATTCTCGGGGGCGTCGAGCAGCGTCAGAAGTCACAGCCGCCTTGAGGTGATTGTGTTCGCGCAGATCACCGACGACCGCCCTGTTTCGACCGCGCCGCGTCCCCCACACGGCGAACAGCGACTCGTTTTTGAGTGTGCACATCAACAACCCGCCACGGAACGTCCTCGACTGACTCGTCACACCAATCACGGTCACTACCGGCCTTCGAACGCTCCACGATGTCCTCCTATTCCAGCATGACCGACGCAACCAACACCGAAACTGACGAATCGACCGCCCCGACCCGAGTCGGCGTCGACGTCGGCGGCACGTTTACCGACGTGGCGCTGTCGGTCGAAAATCGGCTCGTAACGGCGAAAGTCCCGACGACCGACGATCAGAGCGTCGGCGTTCTCGAGGGGATCGAGAAGGCCTGTGGGCGGGCCGGGATCGACCCGAGCGACCTCGACGAGTTCGCCCACGCGATGACCGTCTCGGTCAACGCCTTACTCGAACGCGACGGCGCGAAGACCGCCCTCGTGACGACCGAGGGATTTCGGGACGTCCTCGAGATCGGCCGACAGGACCGCCCGGACCTCTACGATCTAGAAGCAGAGAAACCCGAACCGCTCGTCCCGCGCCGACGTCGCTTCGAACTCGACGAACGTGCGACCGCCGACGGCGTCGAGCGCCCGGTCGACTCCGAGGCGGTCCGAAACCTCGCTATGACCCTCTCCGAGCGGGATGTCGGCGCCGTCGCCGTCTGCTTGCTCCACGCCTACGCGGACGCCGAGAACGAGCGCGTGGCCGCGGAGACGCTCCGGGCGGAACTCGACGTTCCGGTGTCGGCCTCCCACGAGGTGCTCGCGGAGTTCCGCGAGTACGAACGCACCGCAACGACGACCGCCGACGCCTACGTCCGCCCCACGATCGAGCGCTACGTCGGTCGAGTGGTCGAAAAGGCCGACTCGGCGGGGATTCCGGCACCGCATATTATGCAGGCCAACGGCGGCATCGCTGACCCCGATACTGTGTGTGAACGCGCCGTAACGACGACGCTGTCCGGGCCGGCCGCGGGCGTCGTCGGTGCCGCGGCGACCGTCGACGATACCGGCGTCGAGGGACTCGTCACCTTCGATATGGGCGGGACTTCGAGCGACGTCAGCCTCGTCCGCGACGGGGACGCCGAGCGCACGACCGACGCCGAGATCGCGGGCGTTCCGATCCGCACCCCTATGGTCGATGTCAACACCGTCGGCGCGGGCGGGGGCTCGATCGCCTGGGTCGACTCCGGGGGCGCACTGCGCGTCGGCCCCCGATCGTCCGGCGCCGACCCTGGCCCTGTCTGTTACGGCCGCGGGGGGGTCGAGGCGACCGTGACGGACGCCAACGTCGTGTTGGGCTACATCGGCCCGGAGACAGCCCTGGGTGGTGAGATGACCCTCGACGTCGAAGCCGCCGAGGACGCCCTCGCCGATCTGGCCGATGAGGCCGATCTCGAGGATGCTCTTGAGGCCGCACGGGGTGTCTACCGCGTGGCGAACGCGACCATGACGCGGACGATCCGATCGGTGACAGTCGAGCGCGGCCACGACCCGCGTACCTTCGCCCTCGTCGCCTTTGGCGGCGCCGGGCCGATGCACGCCGCCGCGCTCGCGTCGGCGCTCGGGATCGACCGCGTCGTCGTCCCGCGACCCGGCGGCGTCCTCTCGGCGTTCGGTCTGCTCGCGGCCGACGAGAGCCACGACGCCGTCCGGACCGTCGGCGTCGACCTCGCTGACGCGAAGCCGGGGCGACTCGAGAGCGTTTACGAGGACCTCGTTTCGGACGTGCTCGCGGACACCTCGGACTCGACGGCGGCGACGGTTGAGCGCGCCGCCGACTGCCGGTACGCCGGCCAGAGCTTCGAGTTGACCGTCTCCGTCGGCGGAACGTTCGACGCCGCGGCGATCCGGCGGCGCTTTCGGGCAGCCCACGAGCGCGCCTACGGGTACACGATGGACGAGGGCATCGAGGTCGTCAACCTGCGGGCGACCTCGACTGTTGAGGGGACCGACCCGATCGTACGCCACGACGGCGACGGCGAGGCATTCCTCGGAAGCCGAACAGCGCACTTTCCCGAAACCGGTGCCCGCGAGGCGACCGTCTACGATCGAGACCGCATCGAGACCGGGGCGACGATCCACGGCCCAGCGGTCCTCGAACAGGCCGAGAGCACGACCGTCGTCCCGCCGACATGGATGGGGGACGTGCTCGACGACGGCACGCTCGTGATGACGCGGGCGGGCGAGAGCGACGGCAAACCTGAGACGGAGGTCGAGGGGGGCGACGACCGATGACCCAATCCGATGGCGGGATCGACCCGGTCACACTTGAGGTGCTGCGCAACCAATTCGAGAGCGCCGCCGACGAGATGGGACAGACCCTGATCCGCGGGGCGTACTCGCCCAATATTAAGGAGCGACGGGATTGCTCGACGGCGCTGTTCGACGCCGAGGGACGGATGATCGCCCAGGCCGAACATATCCCGGTCCACCTGGGGGCGATGCCGGAAGCCGTCGACGCCGTCCTCACGTGTGATCCACAGCCGGGCGACGTCTTCGTACTTAACGATCCATTCCGCGGCGGGACCCACCTCCCGGACGTGACGATGGTTTCACCGATCGCCCCGGACGACGGGATCGTCGGATATGCAGTTTCGCGGGCCCACCACGCGGATATCGGTGGGATGACCCCCGGCAGCATGCCGGCCGGCGCCCGCGAGATCTATCAGGAAGGGCTCCGACTGCCGCCGATCCGTCTCGTCGAGGGGGGATCGATCCGCGAGGACATCCGCTCGCTCATCCTCGCGAACGTCCGGAATCCGGGGGAACGAAAGGCCGACCTGCGCGCCCAGCTCGCGGCGAACGAGCGCGCGGAGACCCGCGTCGCCTCGCTGTTCGAGGAACACGGCCGCGAAACCGTCCTCGCTGGCTTTGACGCCGTCATCGAGTACTCGCGAAAGCGGATCGCAGACGAGATCGAGAGCCTCCCGGACGGCGTCTATGAGGCTACCGACCGCCTCGAGGGTGACGGCCGCACCGACAATGACATCGCGGTCGCCGTTACGGTGACCATCGAGGGCGCGTCGATCGGCGTTGACTTCTCCGGAACGGACGGCCAACTCGAGGGAAACCTCAACGCGCCGCTCTCGGTCGCAAAGAGCGCGGTCTACTTTGTCGTCCGGTGTGTTACCGACCCTGAGGTTCCGCCGAATCACGGCTGTTACCGGCCAGTCTCCGTCGATGCTCCCATTGGGTCGCTTTTGAATCCTGAGCCCCCGGCGGCGGTCGTCGGCGGCAACGTCGAGACCAGCCAGCGGGTCACGGATGTCGTCTTCACGGCGCTTTCTGAGGCCGCCCCTGGCCGCGTCCCCGCTCAGGGCCAAGGGACGATGAATAACCTGACAATCGGTGCCCGCGACGGCTCTTTCACCTACTATGAGACCATCGCGGGGGGCTTCGGCGCCCGCGCCGACCGCGACGGCATGGACGGCGTCCAAGTCGGGATGACGAACACGCTCAACACGCCCGTCGAGTCGCTTGAGACCGAGTACCCGCTGCGGGTCGAACGCTACGCGCTCCGTCCCGACAGCGGCGGGCGCGGAACCGCCCGTGGCGGGTTGGGTCTCGAACGATCTGTCACCATCGAGACCGACGCGGCGGTTTCGCTTCTGACCGAGCGCCGACGGTACGCCCCGAGCGGTATCGCGGGCGGGGAAGCCGGCGCGCTCGGGGAGAACCTGATCGACGGCGAGACCGTCCCCGCGAAAACCACCGTCGATGTCGAGGCGGGCGCGACGGTCACGGTCCGGACGCCCGGCGGCGGCGGGCACGGCCCCCCCGAGGAACGCGACCCCGAGGCCATCGCGGCCGATCGCACCGACGAGAAGCGAACGGACGGCGAGGGATGAGGGCCATGCGACGTCCAGTATAAAGTATCCCGGCGGTGGAGGTACAGCTATGAGTGATCAGGACATCGACGACGTGGACCGCGCCATTCTGTACGCGCTCCAGGAGGACGCCCGGAGCATGTCGTCCGGCGACATCGCCGAACGGACCGGCACCTCCGACAGCACCGTCCGAAAGCGCATCCAGCGGCTCGAATCGGATGGGGTAATAAAAGGGTACAGCGCGGACGTCGACTACCAGCAATCGGGGTACCAACACCGAATGTTGCTGTACTGTACCGCCTCGATCACCGAGCGGGGCGATCTTGTCCCGGAGATCCTATCGATCGACGGCGTCGTGTCGGTCCAGGAATTGGTTACCGGCGAGCAGAACCTCCTCGTGACGGCCGTCGGGGAGTCCGACAGCGACATCACGCCGGTCGCCCAGCGGCTCCTCGAGATGGGGATTACGGTCGCCGACGAGGTGCTGGTCCGGAGCCACGAAACGACGCCCTTCGGTGGATTCGATTCCGGAGACGGCTCCGAGGACGAGACGTAGCGCGGCACGCGTCTGTTCGAGCGACGGGACCTAGCACAGCACCCGGTCGACGTCCAGCGCGGTCGCACGCCGGACGACCGCTCGAACCGGATCGGTCGACCCGGTCAGATTGTTCGAGTCGCCATCGAGAACGGTGAGCGCTGCCCGCCGGCCGGGCGCGATGACGCCGCCGTCGAGGCCGACGATCTCAGCGCCGGCCGTCGTCGCCATCCGGAGCACCTCCCTGTCGGTCACGTCGAACTGTTTCGCGGTGTATGCCATCTCCCGGAACATCGACGGCGGGTTCAACATGACGTTGTCCGTCCCGAGCGCGACGGTCGTGTGATCGAGCAACGCCCGCACGGGCGGCCGTCCGACGTCGAGAACGGTGTTCGCGCGGGGGCAGACCGCGATCGGGATCGACGCCTCGGCGACCCGGTCGAGGTGGTCCGGTTCGGCGTGGACCATGTGGACAAGTAGATCCGGATCCAACTCGAGGGCGGGGCCGATGTCCGTCGGGTCCGGTTCGCCGGCGTGGATAGCGAAGGGTGCCCCGCGTTCCCGACTCGCGGCGCGTTGTTCGGCGAAGTCATCATCGTTCGCGCCGCTCGCGCCGAACCCGTCGGCGACGTCGAGGACCGAGGCGTCCCCGCTTCCGAAGATGAACGGATCGATATCTAACGGCCGAGCGGCCTCCCGGAGCGCGCGCGCCCCGGCGGGCCCGGATTCCCGGAAGTCCAGACACGACGCCGTTGCGGTTTCTCGCATGAACCGGAGCGTCCGGCGCATCGCTGCCACGAGATCGGGTCGATCAGCGGCGGCGAGTCGACGGTGTTTCAGGCTGTTCGGCGGCGCGACCGCTTTCTCGAGTGAGAGGCCGGCGGCGGCGTCCTTCGCGACGGAGTCGCCCAGGTGCGTGTGGGCGTTGACGAAGGCGGGCAATACTATGTCCGTCGAGTCCGTCGGCACCTCCTCGATGGCTTCGATTTGGCCGTCCTCGACGACGACGCGGCCACGGATCGGCTCGAACGACTCCCCGGCGAGAACGGTTCCCTCCAACAGTTCCATAGCTATACCCGGTAGTGAGTACCGGTATGGATTTATGTTTCGCCTATCGCGGGGCCACGTTCGTTACACACGACCGCGAATCGTGATGTCGCTCGAGCGAGACTGGCCAATAATAAAAACTATTCCCAGCGCACCCGACAACCGGTCATCTGGGACTCGGGCGATGCCATCCACCGCCCCGAAAAACATAACGTTCTATAATGTTGTTTATTAGAACGATCTGGTAATATAGACACATTTAATACACAGTCTGTTCGTAATGTGACTGTACACGACCGGTAGCTGTGATCTGGGGACCGGTGTGGTTCCCGTGCAGCGGCCGGTTGCGGATGGATCAAACGATGAGCGAACGACGACAGGCGACGACAGTGGGACAGCTTCCGACCCCGGCTGGTGGGGACTCGCGCGTACCGGCGACGCTGACGTGGCTCGTGTGGCTCCTCTGGGTTGCGAGTTCGATCGCGCTGGTCGCACACCTCCGGGGCGGCGCGTGGGACCTCGCCGGCGTAGCGGTCGTCGACGGGTTGACGGTCGTAATGTGGGTGACGGTCACCTTCTTCAGCGGCATCGTCCACAGCTACTCGCGGCGCTATATGGCCGGGAATCAAAACATCGATCGGTTCTTCGGCCGCGTGTTCGCGTTCACGCTGGTGGTGATGGTGCTCGTCGCGGCCGACAACCTCGCGCTGTTTGGGGCCGCGTGGCTCGTTATGGGGCTTTTGATGGCCGCGTTGATCGGGCACGTTCAGGAGTGGTCCCAGGCGCAGACTGCGGCCTCGCTTGCGCGCCGGTACTTCCTCGCAGGGAGCGCACTAGTGGCCGTCGCGCTCGCGGCGCTTTGGTGGGTCACCGGAGCAACGACGACGTCCGGCGTCGCGTCGGCCGTTGGGACTGCACCTCCGGCTGTCGTAGCGCTCGCCGCGGGGACACTCCTGTTGGCGGCGATGGTCCAGTCGGCGCTCGTCCCGTTTCATGCCTGGCTTCTCTCCTCGATGACGGCGCCCACGCCGGCTTCGGCGCTGATGCACGCCGGGTTTGTCAACGCCGGCGGCGTCCTGCTCGTGCGCTTTGCGCCGGTCGTCACCGCCGACGCCCGGTTCATGCTCGCGGTCGTGCTCGTCGGGGTGGCGAGCGCGCTGGGGGGAAAACTCCTGAAGAGCGTCAGGGCGGATGTCAAAAGCAAACTCGGCTGCTCGACGGTCGGACAGATGGGCTTCATGATCATGCAGGCCGGACTCGGCTTTTTTGGGGCCGCGATCACGCACCTCATCCTACACGGTTTTTATAAGGCGTATCAGTTCCTCGCCTCGGGTAGCCGCGTCAAACAGAAGCGCCCGACCGGCGCGAAGGACACCGGCTCCGCCGGCCCCGCAGGGATCGGCGTAATCGCCGTCACCGCGCTCGCGGGCGGTGCCCTGTTTGCCGTGCTCACCGGTAAGGGGACGAAACTTGACGGCGGTCTCCTGCTGACGCTCATCGTCGTTCTGACGGTCCTCCACGCCGCCCGCGGGGTCGTCACGCGAACATCACTGCCGCCCACGCTCCGATACGGAGCCGTACCGCTCGTCGCGCTGCCGGCTATCACCATCTACGCCGCGGTGTTCCGAGCGATCGAAGGGTTGGTAGCCGGACTCCCTGCGGTCGGACAGCCGGCGGAACTGACGGTCGTTCACGGGGTCATCGCCGCCACGTTCGCCGTCGCATACGTCGCCATCGACCGCGGCGTCCACCGCCGCAGCCGTCGGCTCTACGTCGCGCTGTTGAACGTGAGCCAGCCCAGTTCTGACACTCTGCTGACATCTACGGAGGAATACAATGAGTACTGAATCCGCTATCGAGGACTGTATCGCAACAGCGGCTGAATCGGTCGGGTCCGTCTGGCCGCTGCACTCGTTCGTGACGGCCAACCCACTAGCCGGGTTCGAGGACCGGCCGTTTCAGGAGGCCGTCGCGGACGCCGAAGAAGTACTCGGCGGCACCGGGTATCCGAGTGCCGGTGTCTTTCGGAGGGCCTGGGACGCCGGGCGGATCGATCCGGAGATTCTGCGGGCAAAGCTGAGCAACCACGACTACGACGCTGACCCCGAAGCGTCGCTTGAGCGCATGGCGGCCACAGAGCACGCCGACGCGGCTGACGAGACGGCCGACACGACGCCCACGGATCGTGTCGACGCCGCCTTGACAAAGTGGCTGTCGGCGTTTCTCGATCAGGGGCGGGCGGAGTGGCCGATGCCGGACCGCGAGCAGGGTTTCTACGACGCGTTTCGCACCGTAGCCCCGCACGACGGCGAGATTCCCGACGGGGACATGATCGCCGCACTTCCGGACCACCCGGTCGACGCCATCCGGGACCGCCTCGCGGACTACCCCCATGGGCAGTGGCAGGATGTGTTCAAATTCCAGCTGGCGGCGCTCCCCGGCTGGACGGGGTTCCTCAAGCGTCGCATCGAAGACGACGGCGCCTGGCAGTCGGCGCATCCGATCACGCTTACCGGCTATCTGGCGGTCCGCCTGACGCTTTCAGAACTGTTCGACGCACCCATCGCGCCCGCCGAGGCACCCGACGGGGGCGGCGTCGAGACGGAGGCGGGCGACCGCTCCATCCCCGAGATCTGGTTGAGCGCGTGGGAGGCGACCTACCGCTCCGAACTGGTTGAGCCGCTCGCGGATGCGAGTGAATCGATCGCGGGGGGTGCCGGGGGTAATCGCCCGGACGCCCAGTTCGTCTTCTGTATCGACACGCGGTCGGAGATCATCCGCCGGCACATCGAGGCCGCCGGTGATTACGAGACCCACGGTTACGCCGGATTCTTTGGCGTCCCGATGCGCTATCAGGGTTACCGGTCCGACGTGACAGTCGACGCCTGCCCGCCGATCCTCGACGCGCAACACCGCGTCGCGGATCGCCCCGCTGAGGGGGCCGACGCCGAGCGAAACAACCACGACCGCCGACGTGACACCCTCCACGCCGGGCGAGCGCTGATCAAGCGCCTGAAATCCAACGCCGCGACCGCGTTCAGCTTCGTCGAGAGCGCTGGCGCCGGGTACGGCGTCGCGTTGGCTGCCCGGACGCTCCTCCCGACACGCGTCCACGACGCGCTCGACCGTGCGGATCAAGGGGTCCCCAACGATCACGAGTTCTGCGAGCCGACGGTCGATCACAACGCCGAGGCCGGCCACGAACTCCCCGAGGGGTTCACGCTCGCGGAGAGAGTCGGGTACGCCGCGACGGCCTTCGAACTCATGGGGTGGGAGCAGTTCGCCCGCGTCGTGGTCTTCGCCGGCCACGCCAGCGAGACGGCGAACAACCCGTTCGGTTCGAGCCTCGACTGCGGAGCCTGCGCCGGCAACCCCGGCGGCCCAAGTGCCCGTGTCCTCGCCGCCATCTGCAACGACGATGCGGTCAGGGCCGAACTCCGCGAGCGCGGGATCGATATCCCGGAGGATACCGTCTTCGTTGCCGGCGAACACAACACGACGACCGACGAAGTGGAACTGTACGCGGGCGACGTTCCCGAGACGCACGCGGCCGACATCGAGCGGCTTCGCTCGGACCTCGAGACCGCACGCGCCGGTGCGACCGCCGAACGAGCCGGCGATATGGGCGCTGACACCGAATCGGGCCTCCGCGAGACCGAGCGCCGCGCGGCCGATTGGGCGGAGACGCGCCCGGAATGGGGGTTGGCCGGGAACGCGGGGTTCGTGATCGGTCCGCGCAAACTCACCGAGGGGCTCGATCTCGACGGCCGGTCGTTTCTCCACTCCTACGACTGGACGACCGATCCGGACGGCGACGCGCTTGAGGCGATCCTGGCCGGCCCGATGGTCGTCACTCAGTGGATCAACGCCCAGTACTACTTCGCGACGGTCGACAACGCGGCTTACGGGAGCGGTTCGAAGGTGACACACAACCCCGTCGGGAACCTCGGCGTCTACCAAGGCAACGGCGGCGACTTGATGACCGGCCTCCCGCTGCAGTCTTTAGCAGGCGCCGACGGAAAGCCGTACCACCAGCCGCTTCGCCTTTCGACGGTCGTTCACGCGCCCGCAGAGCGCGTCACCGAGATCATCTCCGAGCACGACGAGGTGGCCGAACTACTGGACAACGGCTGGCTCTCGCTGACCGTCGTCGATCCGCAGCAGAACCACCGCGCGCTTGAGTACGCCGGCGAGTTGGGTTGGACGCCGGTTTCGGACCCGACGACCGTCGATCCGGAGCCGGGGCAGACCCCGTCAGTTGCGGACGACTGAACCACTCCGAAACGCGGTTCGTTACGCCGCCTCGACGGCCTCGAGAAGTTCCTCGTAATCCGGTTCGTTCGTTGGGTCCTCGGCGACCCACCGGTATGCGACCGCGCCCTCGTCGTCGATGACGAACACGGACCGGTTCGCGATTCCGTGAAGGCCCAGATCGGGGATGTCGATGCCGACGCCGTAGGCGTCGATTGCCTCACCACCCATGTCGCTCACGAGGTCGAACTCGATGCCGTGTTCCTCGCGGAACGCCCCTTGACAGAACGGTGAGTCCGCGCTCACGCCGAGAAGCGTCGCGTTCGCGTCTGCAAAGCGAGCAAGTTCTCCCTGTAGGGCGATCATCTCGTTCGAACACGGCGGGGTGAACGCCCCCGGGAAGAACGCGAGGACGACGGGGCCGTCGCCAAGGTGGTCCTCGAGATCGAACGATTCGTGATCGCTGGTGCCGACCGTCGCGGTGAACGTTGGTGCGTGGTCTCCGAGTTCAGGCTGTGACATACGGTTGCTTCATCCCGGATCATGATAAAGCCTGTCGCGAGTGCGATCGGCTATCGCTCACCGGAGACGGCCAATCGATTTACATATCTTCCAGGCGGCTATACGGCAATGGCTGTCGGTCATACAAACATGCACAGACGCACGTACAGTACGACGAGGGAGACGGCGACGGCTGGCAAAGACGCGTCGTTGTGGCACTCCTGGGTGAACAATCCTAGTCCGGAGCGGGAGCATAAATAGCGTGTCCTCCGAGTTCCCGGCCGATATCGATCGGCGCGGCTATCTCGCGGCCCTCGTCGGCACCGGCGCAGCGTCGCTAGCTGGCTGTTCGCTGCTAGAAGGCGACGAGGACAGTCCCACAGCGTCGGTAGACGAAGGGCGCGCACGCGAACTCGCAGAACGGTTCGCGCCGACGCTGTATTTTGATGCCGAGGAGAAGTGGTTCCCGACGGACCCGCGACGCTACGAGTCCGAACGCGACGGGTCCCCCGTCGTCAGCGGGTTCGACGCCTTCGACGGCTATTCGAAGCGCTATAACGATCCGTCGTCGCCGCCGGACCCGACCGTGTTCTATCACGTTGTGGAGTACGACGGCTCCCCGCTTTCGGTCGTCCAGTTCTGGCAGTACTCGGCGTTCGACCAGTTCACCACAAACTTCCATTGGCACGACTGGGAGGTGTTGCACGTCTTCGTCGACACCGAGACCGACGAACCACAGCTCTACGTCGCAAGTTCGCACTCCCGGACGGTCCCCAACAACGAGTTCCTCGATCCCGATCCGGACCGGAGCCCGGCCCTGCTCGTCGAGTTGGGATCGCACTCAAACGCGCTGTCGATCAACGAGCAGCGGGATCGCTTCCAGCGACTCCCGATCAACGAACTGGTAGCGGACATCACGAACGGCTCGATCGACGGGGTCGAAGCGATCGCCGAGTTGCCGATCGCCTACGGCCTCCCGCGCGACGAAGAGGGCCGGCTACCGTTCGCGCTCCCGGAACTCGACGGCGAGCCGATCCACGAGGACGACCGTCTTCCGTCAGTCGGTCGGACAGACCTCCTCGACGAGTCACTTGTCGTCCGGTCGTTCGATGCGCTCGCGTCGCCGCCGTCGGAGTTACCGGAACGGTCGACGGGACTGCGGTTCGATCACACGGACCGGAACTCCTCGGAGGCGGACGTTGGATACGACCTCGTGCCGGCCGGCGAACTCGAACATCTAACCGGGTTCACCGGGCCGCAACTGAGCTTCGAGTTCTCGATCCCTGGGTTCGCGGAGGACGCCGTCTCGGGGCACCTCTCAACGACCGGCGTCCCCTGGGAAAGCTCCAGATACGACAACCCGGCGGCTGACATCTCCGATCCGAACCATCGAGCGGAACTGGCCCGGCGCTACGACGCCATCGGGGAGCCGGCGCCGGTCAGCACGATCGTCGCGTCGGTCACCGAGGCGACCGCCAACGACGACGCGCCGGACGACGAGGGGGTGACCACGGAGCCGCACAACGTCGAGAGCGTCGCGCTTCTCGAAAGCGACCCCGAAGCCGTCCCGACGTTCGGCGGCGTCGCGGTGTTGCGGGGCGTTCAGGACGGTGACCACCGGTTGACGGTCAACGGTGCCGGTGTCGCACCTCACAGCGAGGCGGTGTCGGTTCAAGCGGGCGAGGACGTAACGACGGCCGGAGTCGATGGTGAGATTCCGCTCGTCTCTAACGAGCAGGCGGTCAAAGTTGAGGTCGATCCGCGGGGTGCCGACAGCGAACTCAGCGATCTCGCGATCGAGGACGATTTTGCCGGCCGGCTCTACGATGCGCCGCTTTCGGAGCCCGATGCAGTCTACGTCCACCGGGGCGGCGCCTACACGGCCGAGGTCCGGGACACCGACAACGAGGTCGGGGCGATTCGGGTGACCCCCGGCGACGAGGGGACGATCCGACTCGGCGAGCCGCGGACGGGAAAGGCCTCGCTCGCGACGTTTCTCGCCGACATCGCCGAGGAAACGGCGGCAAGCATCGGATCGGGGGCGACGGCCGACGATTCGGACGCCACTGGGGGCAACGACGACGACGACCGTGACCGCGGGGACGATCGGCGTGAGAGCGACGATGACACAGGCAGTCTCGACGGCTCCGAAAACGCGGTTCGGGGACTTCGCCGGGCACTAGCCGCCGTCGCAGAAGCCGCCCGGCGGGCCGCCGAACGCGCCGAAGCCGGCGACCGAGGGGGTGCGGACACGGCGCTCGAGTCGGTTTCCACCCGACTTGAGCGGGTCGGCGAACGACTGGCCGAGGCACGGGGGTCGCTCCCCGCGGCACGCGAGCGAGCGATCGAGCGGCGACTCGAACGGGGGCGACGACGCTCCGACCAGGCGACGGAAGCCGAGAAGCTCTGAGCGCCACACCGAAATCACCTCACGATCAGTCTCAGCCCGGCGAGGCGTCCGTCCGTCACAAATGTAAAGTGTATGACGTGCGATCCCGGTACTACTGTGGACGTACCCCGACCGACGCTCGCGGGTGAGCCGACCGAAGAGACGCCCGTTCCCCGGTCGCGCCCGTAGATGCGGTCGTTCCTTCGAAGCCTCTTCGAGGGGCCGTTCGCACCACAGTTGCGGCGGTTCGTCCTCGTCGGAACCGCCGCCGCCGGCGTCCAGATGCTCCTGCTGTGGGGGTTCGTCGATGTCGTCGGGTGGGACTACCTTCTCGGCGCGTTGATCGCCATCGAATGCACCATCGTTCTGCAGTACATCGCCAACAACGCGTGGACGTTCCGGGCGACGCAGAACACGGGCGGCGCCGAGTTCTTTGTGGGGCTGCTCAAGACGAACGTGGTCCGCGGGACCGCCATCCCGATTCAACTCGGTCTCCTCTTCGTCCTCGTCGAGTGGTTCGGGCTGCTGTATCTGATCGCAAACATGGCGGCGATCGGAGGGAGCGGACTCTACCGATACGTTCTCGACGCCCGATGGACGTGGGGGACGTGATCGGGCAATCGCGCTGCCGTGGCCGCATCACGACGGCTCAATAGGCGCTCTCTTCGGCGAGTGCGGCGATCCCGTCCTCGACGCTTCTGTGCGCTCCGTCGTCGTAGCGGGGGTAGACCTCGAGCAACTCGTCCCCGTCGCGGACGGCGAGACAGACTGCCGGAGGCACGATGACGCGTTCGAGTCGACCGATCCCGGGACGTTCTTGGAAGAAAGGCTGGAGCGCTCCTGCCCCCACCGCCTCGACGAACTCGTCGTAACATGCGGCTGCCTCCGGCGGTGGCCCGTCGGCCGGAACCCGTGCCTTTTGATTCCACTGTATGGTTCGAACCGACCCGATTGTGCCCTCAGCAACCAACTGGTCGAGGCGGGCGAGCACCGCCCGCTGCCTGTCGCGAGCGACGTCGGAAACCCCCGTCCGGAGATACAGGGTGACCTCGCCGTCGAAGGGGTCCGTCGCCGCCTCCGGCGATGTCGTCGGATCGAGGGCATCTCGTGTGGCACGGGGGATCATACTACTCATATCACATTATTTTATTTTCTACCACAAAAGCGTTTCTGTTATTCAATACTCTGTATTAAACTGGAGTATAGACAGGCATTTGATTTGCTATATCCGATAGAACAAAAATTGCTGTGTGAAACGGTGGGCTCGTGTCACCGCTACCGGGCTCGTGTCACCGCTACCGGTTGCTCCGTTCAGACCAGCCAACTGGCTCGGCACGCGGGGACAACAGCGACGAACGCCCACGGCCCGGCCATCCGCTCCGTCGATTCGTCGAGTACACCAGAAGCGCTAATTGACCGGGGTCTAACTAGCAGGCGTTCAGACGTATGATCGAATCCGTCCTCCGCGTGGACGTGCTGTTGTTTCTCGCTATTGGCATCCTTGGCGGCGCCCACTGCATCGGGATGTGTGGGCCGCTGGTGACAATGTACTCCGAGCGGATGACACCCCGCGCCGACGGCGGGACGACCGCGGCTACCCGCCGCGGCCGGGAGAGCCACCTCACGACCTACGAGGTGCGACAGCACGCGCTGTTCAATCTCGGCCGAGCGACGAGTTACACAGTATTGGGAGCGGCTTTCGGTGCCCTAGGTGGCGCCGTGTTCGTGACGACCGAGGAACTGACCGCGGTCGCCGACCTCGTCCGTGGAAGCGTCGGAGTCGTCGTCGGTGCGTTCATCATCGCTGCCGGCGCGAAGTACCTCTTTGGCGGCGGCGCGGCCGGCATCAACATCCCGGGCGTCGGCCGGGCGACGAACTGGCTCGCCGTCCGCATCCAGGGGTTCGTCAACAGTCCGAACATCGCCGTCCTCGGCGCACTCCACGGCCTGCTCCCGTGTCCGATACTCTATCCCGCCTACCTCTTCGCGTTCGCCAGCGGCTCGGCGCTTTCGGGCGGTATCGCCCTCGCAGCGCTCGGGATCGGGACGATCCCGGCGGTGTTCGCCTACGGGACACTCATCGAGTCGGTCGATGCGGTCCACCGACAGCGGCTCCATCGACTGCTCGGCGTCGCCTTTCTTGTCCTCGGATACGTCCTGTTCGCACACGGACTGATGGCCGTTGGGATCCACCTCCCGTCGCCGCCGCTACCGCACTACCAACCGCTTGGCGGGGGAATGGCCCACTAAGACGGATGCCCGCCAACTGACCGTTTTCAGCCCCCACGTCACGAATATGACTCTTGAACACGTCCCGCTCACCTGGCTCAGTCCACAGTTGGCCCCTGTCCTGATGGGGACCATTCTGCTGGCCGGGATCGGAACCGGCCTCCTGTTTTTTGTGGCGGTCGTCGCCTACCGCCGCCGGGGGACGTCGCGGTATCTGCTGATCACCGGCGCGTTAGGCGCGCTGGTCGTTCGCTCCGTCGTCGGGACCGCGACCGTCTTCGGGGCGATCCCGATGGTCGTCCATCACCTCGCTAGCCACGGCTTGGACCTGCTCATCGCCGCCACGCTGTTGTTCGTGATCTCAAAAGAGGGTTGATCCCAGGGCGCTGGGCTCGTGTCCGTCGCCGGGTGGAATCGGCCAAGAGGGGCGGTCGCCAACCCCCCTGAACTATTAGTTCCGGCTCCGATTCGGAGCGTCGTTCGGATTGTCCCGAGTCAAAGCACCCGCTGGATGGTGACGCCGAGCACTTCACCGCCGACAGACGCCCCCCTGACGGGCGTCTGACGAGGGTATTTAATCGCTCGCTACGCATCGAAAGCCGATGAACGAGTACGGACCGGATCTCGAATCGGTGACCGTGGCGTTCGACGAAGAGATGATCGAGGCACTCGATGAGAAGGCGTTCGCCGACCACCGCGACAATCGCGAGGCGGCGATCCGGGACTGTCTCGACGAGTGGCTCAAGCGACGGGCCGACGGAGACGACGACACCGAACGACCCGAGTGACCCGACTCGCTGCTGTCCGGCCACACGACCGCGCGACCGGCGGTCGATCTCCTCGCTGTCGGCCGGCTCCCGAGGACCGATACGGCTCCGGTGAGAACCGGGATCTGTGACCGACACAGACCACGCAAACGCCGGCTACCGGCGGTTGTTCGACGGCCCGGGACTCTCTATTGGGCTCGGCTTGCCGCTCACCGGCGTGCGGGAGTCGACGCCGGCCATCGAAGCGGAGATCCGGCTCGCGGAACGTGCCGAGGCGGTCGGCTTCGACGCGCTCTGGGCGCGGGACGTCCCGACGTACTGGCCGCGCTTCGGTGATGCCGGCGGGGCGTTCGACACTTGGCCCCTGCTCTCACACGTGGCCGCCCACACCGAATCGATCGCGCTCGGAACCTCCAGCGTCGTGTTACCCCTCCGGCATCCGATCCACATCGCCAAGGCCGCCGCGACCGTCGATCGGCTCTCCGGAGGGCGGCTCGTGCTCGGGATCGCGTCCGGGGACCGCGACCCGGAGTACCCTGCCTTCGGCGTCGATCCGGACAACCGCGGTGAATCCGTCCGCGAGAGCGTCGAGGCTCTCCGAGTACTCTGGAGCGAATCGTTTCCGACGATCGAGGGATCGTGGGGACGGCTCGAGGGCGACCTCGACGTCCTCCCCAAGCCGACAACCGAGACGCTGCCGTTGCTCCCAACCGGCAACGCCCGCCAGTCAACCGAGTGGATCGCCCGACACGGCGACGGGTGGCTCTTCTATCATCTCCCCGAGTCCACGCTGGAGTCGTACCTCGAGACGTGGCGCGACCTCGCCGGCGAAAAGCCGTTTGTAATCGCCGTCAAAGTCGCGCTCGCGGACGACCCGACCGCCGACGCGGAGCCGCTTCACCTCGGCCACCGTGCCGGTGTCGAGTGGTTCCGACGCTATTTCCGGCGTCTCGAGGAGTACGGCCTCGATCACGTCATCGTCGGTCTTGAGGCCGACGATCCCGAGCGAGCGATGGAGACGTTCGCAACGGAGGTCCTCGACCGGCTGTAGGCGGCGGCCGCTATCCTGTGTCCACTCTCTCCGACTCCGTCACCCGATCCAACAGTTCGTCGCCCGGCGCTGCCCGCCTCGCGGTCAAGCCAACCGGGTGCACCCCGCCCCGTCATCGAGGCGATCAGGGACAGTCTCCGGTGTCGAACGACTGTTGTTCGGACCCCTGCTCAACCGTCCGGTACGACCCCGAGTCGAGCCGCAGGATCGCCGCAAGCCCGCCATACCCGTGGGTCTGGTCGTGACCACGGACGACAACACAGTCGACGTCCCCCGGGACTTCGATCGTCTCCGAACGGGTGAAGGGCTGCCGGGAGTGTGCGTGCCGGAGGTCGCGCCGACCCAGCATTGTCCCGTTCAGGCGCTCGACCTGCCACCAGTTGGCGTACCCGTCCTCGCCACCGTCGTCGTGATGCAGCGACACGTCGAACGTGTACGTTCCGCCTTGATCCGAAACGGCGACATCAACGACGTTTGCCTCCCGAAGATCGGGGTCGTCGGTACCGTCGCGGCCTTCCCCGTCCGGATCGCCCCCGCCATCACTACTGCTCTCGCCATCGCCACTGCTCCCGCCATCGCCGTCTACACAGCCAGCGACGGCGGCGAGCGTGCCGACGGTGCCGGTGAGAAACCGCCGTCGACCGATGGCGTCTCGCCCCGGATTCATACCCGTCTGTTCGAGCGCGAGTACAAAATCCCACGGGCGCCCGTGCAGGACAACCGCCGACCCGGCGGCCCCTCAGGCGTTTAGCGTCTCAACGACCCGCTCGCACGCCCCCGGCACACTTCGGGCCCGCAGAGTCGCCGTGACGTACCGGCGGATGGGGTTGTCCAGTCGGGTCGGCCGGACGCGCCGCCGGTAGCGGGCCACTTCGTCATCACCGTACGTGACGAGGCGCGCGGCGTTGGCGAGGGGGTCCCGGGCGAGTTCGGGACTCGGACTGTCTTCGAGCGCTGTTTGGATCGACTCCAAGGCGGCCGAACGCCGCTCGCGGACGTCCGATCCCGACTCGGCGCGGAACTGCTCGCCGTCTTCGATCCGATCGAGAAGCCGATCGCGGGCGAGAAACGCCGTGATCGCTGCCATTGCGTTGACGACCGTGCTGGCCGGACGGCCGTCCGGAGCGTTCCGTGCGCGTGATTCGGCGTCGCGCCGGAGGCGGCGCCGGAGCCGGTCGACCGGGTCACCGCCCGAGGCGGTCGGCTCCGGCGGGATCGACTCCCGCCGAGCCTGGAGGTCATCGGTCAGTGACTCGGCAGCGACCTCGAGCGTCGGAGCGACTGTCCCGGCGTCGTCGGGAAGCGAGGCCTCGAATCGGTCGTACAGGTAGCGACTGTCGTCGATTGACGCCCGTCCTCGCTCCGCGTGTCCGCCCCACTCAGCGACGCCCAAGAGCGCACTGGGAGCCGCCCCCGTCAATGGATCGCGGTTCTCGATGACGCGTCGGATTGTCTCCTCGATGGTGGCGTGGACGACGGCAGCTCGGATCGGGTCGTCGCCGACGTACGCGTGGTTCGATCGGAGCCGTTCGGCATCTCGGGCGGCCGCCCGACGCTCCTCGCGCAGTTCCGCCTCGGTCCGGTCGCGCTCGACGAACGCCCACCCCTCGGCGGCGTAGCGCGCCTCGGCGCGCGCCTGGCGGAGCAACAGCATCGCCGACAGCCGTGTTCCCGCGGCCCGGGCGTCGTCAAGGCGGTCGGTCGCCGTCTCGGCTGCCGATAGGAGTTCCGCCCGGACGTGGCCGTTCGGCACGTCAGTCGGCCCAAGAGGCAACGGGAGCGTTCCGAGCAGGTCATCAACGCGTGCGGCCGCTCTCGCGAGGTGCTCACGCTCGATGTCGACCGGGACGTCGTCGACGACGATCGGCTCCGAGTCGCCCTCGTCGGGGACGTCCGGTAGCCGCGTCGGCGGAATCCCCCCTTCGGAGTCGTCCGATCGTACCTCACGTTCGCTGCAGCCGGCGAGTGCTACAGACCCGGCCGCGATCAAGAACCCCCGCCGTGTGGACGAGTCGGATTCCATCACTCAGACACCCCCTGTCGGGTGGCCGCCGGCGTTTGATCGGGCGTGTCGCCGCCCGCCCCTCCGTTTTCGGGGGCACGTCGTCCGTTCTCGCGCTCGCGCCGTCCGTCACCGTCACCGTGGCAGCGCCCCTGCCCGTCGGTGCCTGACCCGTAGGAGTTGACTTCCGCTCGATCGAGTGTCGCAGGGAGCCGAATCAGCCGCGACTCGTAGACCGACTCGCCGGCCGAACAGCGCTCGTTGTAGGGGCGGAGCTCCCGGGCGTACGCCGTCCGGACCTCTTTCGCGGTCCAAGAGATCCCACAGAGCCGCAACCGAAAGCACTCCTCAACGCGTCTGGTCTCAAGGTACAGCGTTTCCGAGTCGAACGCCGTCGCCGAGCGGAATGCGGACACTGCGTCGGCGTCGACCTCGTCCGAGGCGACGAGCTGTTCGGCCCGCGATCGGGTGTCGATGACCGCGTAGGAGAGACGGGACGACCGACGCCCGGGTCGCACCGGCGTCTCGTCATCTTCACCGATCCGGACCGGCGGCTCGTCGGTGCCGGCCCTGAATAAAAGTGTCTCGGGGTCGCGTTCGGTCGTTCCGCCCGGGATCGTCGAGTCGGCGTTTTCGGAAACCGAACGGGACGTGCCGGACTGTTCGCCGACTAAGCCACTACATCCGGCGAGGCCGACGGTAGCCACGGCGGCCACTGTTCGAAGGAGGCGTCGTCGCGTTGGAGGGACCATCAGTCGTCTCTGGTTTCAACGGCGCTCAGATTAAAACGTTCGCGTCGGCAACGGACAGGCGGTTCGGGCGGGGTCGTGGGCGTGTCGGGCGATGTCACCGTTATATAAGTAGGAACCGCCCCTTGGGGCGGTGAGGAGTGCGACACGTAGCCGTCTGTCCAATTACTGCGTTCCGCCGGTGTCGAAGCACTTCGTCCCTTCCAGCAGGAGCCCTTTCCACGTGTATGCTCGTTCATATATTAGTTCTGTTAGCCATTCGTGCTGTTCTTTGCTGACTTGTGATTATAATTTTTACATGTGTTCGTTGTTACAGTGAGTTTTGTGTGCTCCGATGTAGTACGTGTATGTGTGACCGCCACCGCCACAAAAATGTTGCAGGCGACGCTCGCGCCACCGACGGCGCACAAAGAGCGTCGGCTTCAGCGTACCGTGGCGACGTACCGCAACGCCCTCGCCGAATCGTTCGAGAGTAGCGCGGACACGCAGTGGGCGGTCAGCGATGTCGTCACCGGCTACAACCTCACGTCCTATGTGAAGGACGCGCTCAAGAACTACGTCCCACAACTTCGCTGGACGTACAACGCCTCGGAGGTGGACGGTGACCATCCGGGTCGGTTCACGAATCGGTGGGTCCGAATCGACCACTCTGAGGAGCGACCCTACGAGTTCTGTTGGCGCGTTTCGCAGGCGGGACGTGGCAACGCCTTCTGGATTCCGCTCCGCATCAACCCTGCTTCAAGAGTCGCTCTAGGCGGAGTTAGCGCGGGCGAGGATGTTGCCTTGCGGTTTTCGACCGTTCCGATGACGCGACCGAGGTGAGTACTCAGTGGTCGAGGTCGAACTGTTCGTTCTCGGAGACAGCGTTGAGGACGACGCTCGTGTTCGACTCGTTGATCTCGGAGTCGGTGAGTACCGCTTTAATCTGGTCGTTCATGTGTTCGGTGTCGGTGAACTTCCCGACCGCGATGATGTCGTAGTCGCCGGTCGTCTCGTACACCGTGGTGATGTGTCTCTGCTCTCGAAGCCGATCGGTGATCGCGGGCAGCGCGCTCCCCTCGACCTTGAGTTGGATGATCCCCGTCACGTCGTAGCCCAACTCGCCGTAGTCGATGATCGGGGCGTATCCCTCGATGACGCCGTCGTCCTCGAGATCCGAGATGTGGTTCGATACCGTCGTCACCGAGACGTCCAGATCCTCGCCGAGCGAGCGAAGCGAGGCGCGACCGTCTTCGAGCAGCGCATTCACTAACTTCTGGTCGAGATTCTCGTATGCCATTGCGACGGACTATCCCGCGGAACCGTTATAACTTTACGATTATCCAATTCCAACGGCTAGTTCGGAGTCCGCTACCGGGGGACGATCAGCGGCCGTCGTCACAGCGATCAGTTGGCATCGCCGACGGCGAACTCAAGCAGATCGGCCACCGTGAAGTCGTCCTGCCCGGCGTTCGGGGCGGGAAGCGTCGGCGTCCAGTTCGGCTGGACGGTCACGAACGAACTCGGATCGGACTCCACGAGGCCGACAAGCGTCTCGGCGACGATGCGGCTCCCGACCGGCCCGAGACGGTTGCCGCCGCTCGCCACCCGCGCCTCGGCCAAGACGTAGTACCAAAGCGGAGCCTCTGTGCCCGGATGCTGACCGTGATCGGCGAGGATCTCGTCGAAGCCGAGTTCCTCGTTTGAGAGCGGTTCGATGCCCATCGCACGTGCGGCCGCCTGACCGCTCGGAAGACCGAGGTTCCGTCCGCGAACGAGATTCCGCGAGGCCAACGAAGCCCGCCAGTCGTCGCTGTCCATGAACGGGAGATCGAGGAGGTCGGGCGAGAGCAGCGAGTCGATAGCTCTGGCTCGCTGGGGATTGACCTCCGGATCGTTCATTTCGAAGAGATAGCGCCAGTCAACGGCGTTGGCGGCCGAGGCGGCCTCGAACCCCATGCCAAAGGCGTCCTCGCCGTGGCCGAACAGCGCGGCCTCGGTGTCCTCGTTGACGCGGTACCGTTCGCGGATCTGGCTGTGGCCGTAGCGGTAGGCGGCACCAGCGAACTCTACCGGAATGAATGGCTCGTCCCTTGCCCCGACGGTGTAGTGCTCGCGTTCCGATTTGACCGCTTCAACGACGTCCGGGTCGCAGACCGTCGGGAGGAACTCTTCAACGACGATCCACTGGTAGTGCCAGCGAGCCAGCCGGTTAGCGTGCTCGAAGGCGTTCTTGCAGTCCTCGCCGAGCGACTCGAGGATGGCGTTGTGGAACCGCAACATCGCGTACTGGAACTGCGAGAGGATGTGGTTCTCGTCGTTTCGGTGGTCGCCGGTCAACGCGGTCGCCTCCGCGTTCCGCGGGACATCGGGGCGGCCGTCGGAGGCCACCAACAGTCGTTCGTGATCGCCACCTTGCAACGGCGATTCATAGAGGTACGGGGAAGCCTCAGGCCCGGTTCCGTAGACAGAATCGAGGTCCAATTCAGGGGTTCGGAAGTTCCGGAGCGCGTCCGGGTCGTTCCGGCGGGCGAGACTCGAAAGCGGGTCGAGTGTGATGTCGTGATCAATAAACTGCCCGAGAAACGCCACGCCAGCCGGAACCGACGACTCGCCGACCGACCGGTCGTGAGTGCTCTCATCGAGTGGGCCGCCGGGACGGCCGAGTTCTTGGAGGAATTCGACATCGTGGTCAGCTGCTTCGAGGTACGGGAACATCCGGCCGAACCGTCCGTGGCCGGGGTGGAAGGGATCCCGTGGGACGTTCCCCAGCCCGCGCTGGTCGGACATCCCGTGGTGCATATTGCACATCGCGTCCGCGATCGCCTCCGTCGAGGGCCGTTCCGGGCGCTCGATCGTAGCGTCGACCGTTGCTTCGGGGTCCACGACGACGCCTTCCTCGTGGATGAGCGACCCATCACGAAACAGATACAACTTGACTTCCGGCGTCCCCTCTTGAGGAGCGCCGAGGTCCTCCGCCGCCGCCGACAGTTCGAACGAGCCATCGGGTCGGACCGGCATCGCCCCGAGAGGATCGTCCGGATCGCTGTCAACGTCGACCGCCATGGCGGTCACGCCCACCGCCGCCACCCCGTCCGGGTACGTCACGCTGCCCGATAGTGTGTATGTCTCTTGCATACTAACCGGCAAAATTTCTTCCAAACATATAATTCTTTGCGTAGTTCACTCCTCGGAGACAGGCTGGTCGACACGACGAGGATCGAGACGCCCTCAGTCGTCCGTGGCGGGGACGTCACTGATCGAGGCGGTCGATCGTTCGGACGTGTCGACATCGGGGGACAGCCTCTCCTCATCCGCGCGCGGGAAGTTGTCGATCGTGTCGGCTCGGAACGCCGATTCGTCGAACTCGTATTCGCCATCGAAGAAGTCGATGATTGTGCGGGTATCTCGCATGGCATTCTTGAGACACGTCGATGCGCCGGGCGAGGGAGTGATGTTGAAAATGATGTCCTCGCCGACGATCTTCGCCTCGCCCATGTCGAGAGATTTCTCCGTCGTGTCGACGATCTGTGGACGGACGCCGCCGTAGCCCTTCGCGCGCTCGATGTCGTCTAACTCGACGCTTGGAACGACCTTTTGAACGTGCGGGAGGAACGCCTTCGGCCCGACCGTCGGAAGATCGTAGACGAGGTTTTCGAGGACGTACGGGAGGAGAATCCGATCCGAGAGGATGTTGGCGTAACTGAGGACCGACGCGGCGTTCAGACCGAACACGTCGAGGAAATCCGTCACCGTCGAGATTCGCCCCCGCTCGAGGGCTGGGACCAGTTTTGCGGTCGGTCCGAAGCGCGTGACGCTCGGATCGTGGACGTCGGCATCGCCGTGGACGGCCGCGAACGGGAGTTTCTTCATCTGGAGAGTGTAGACCTTCCCGTTCAGGAGGTCATCGGCGAGGAAGAAGCTCCCGGCGACGGGGAGTAGTACCTTGTCCTCACCGTAGCCGAGTTCCTTCGCAATCTGGAGGCTGTGGGAGCCGGCGGCGACGGTGGCGACATCACAGTCGAACCGGCCGGCGTCCGTCTCAAGTGTGTAGCCGTCGACTGTCGGCGTGATCTCGGTGAGTTCGGTCCCCGTGTGGACATCGACGCTGGCTTCCTCTTTTGCGCGCTCAACGAGGGACTTCGTCACCTCGCCGTAGTCGACGACGTAGCCGTCGGGCGTCTGGAGCGCGAGCATCTCCTCGTCGGGATCCCGCCCGTCGACGACCTTCGGCTCGTACTCGGCGATCTCTTCGCGGTCGATCGCCTGGAGTTTCGAAAAGAGGTCGCCGAACCCTTCCTCGTCGTAGCGGCGCTCGAGCGCCTCGACTTCGTCTTCGCCGACGCCGAGCACCATCTTGCTCCGCTTTGCGTGCATCTCGCGGTCGTCGTCGTAGTGTTCGAGATAGCCCGCAAGCAACTCCGCACCCTCCTTTACCTCCTCGGCCTTCTCGAGGGTGTAGTTGGTCTCGATATCGCCAAAATGAAGCGTCTGTGAGTTGTTTGTGTGGTGGCTGTTGATCGCCGCGATTTCCGGCTCTTTTTCGATTAGTGCGACCGAGTCGATGTCGGTGAACTTTGCAGTCGTATATAAAAGCGATGCGCCGCTAATCCCGCCACCGACGATGATAAGATCGTATTGTCCGGACATATTTGATCTTTCTGACCGCTGTCCCGAACTCCAATCTCCTGCCTCATAGTTCATGTTTTTTCGATATCGTCGATCAACGAAACGTGTATCGACGATAGGGGCACGAGGAGTTATATGTGAAAACGCGGCCACCCGACGTGTGCCCTGAGTGCCGATCGTGGTCCGCCTGGGCTGGAGTGCGGCACACGGACCGCGAAGCGATCGCGTGCCGCCTGTTCGCCATTGCTGTCCGAAGAGCAGAGCCGTCAGTGCTCAACGAACTCAATCAACACGCCGCCAGTCGACTTCGGGTGGAGGAAGGCGACCTGGTGTCCCCACGCCCCCCGCCGGGGCTCCTCGTCGACCAACTCGACGCCGACCGACTCGGCGGTTTCGAGTGCAGCTTCGATGTCGTCTGTCTCAACGGCAACGTGGTGCAGCCCCGCCCCGTGTTCGTCGAGGTACCGCGCGATTGTTCCATCGTCCTGCGGTTCGAGTAGCTCGAAGTATCCGTTTTCGAGTTCGAGAAAGAGGACGCGTAGTTCCCCGAGGCGCTCCTCGTGGGCGATATTACAGCCGAACAGATCCTCATAGAGAAACGCCAATCCCTCGGCGTTGTCGGTCGCGACGCCGGCGTGGTCGAAGTTCATGCCAGTTTCTCGGCGTGTAGGGTGAAAAACGCGGGGGATGCCGGATCGTTGGCCGAAGGGCTGTTCCAGTTGGATCGTCGATCAGCCCCGATATTCGCCGAAGACATCCCGCATCGCGTTGCAGATTTCGCCCGTTGTCGCGTAGGCTTTCACCGCGTCGACGATGTAAGGCATGACGTTCTCGTCACCCTCGGCAGCTCCCCGTAGCGCCGCGAGGGCGTCCTCAACAGCGTCATTATCGCGGTTCTCGCGGAGTTGTTGAACCCGTTCGCGCTGTTCGCGCTGTTCCGCCTCGCTCACTTCCTCGATATCTTCCGTTGGCTCCTCGTCGACCTCGAACTCGTTGACGCCGACGATGATCCGCTCGCCGGTCTCTATCTCGCGTTGTCGATCGAAGGCGACATCCTGGATCTGCCGTTGGACCCACTTGTCTTCGACGGCCTGTCGCATCCCGCCGCGCTCGTCGACCTCCTCAAGCAACTCGAACGCCTCGGCCTCAAGCTCGTCGGTCAGGCTCTCGATGTAGTAGGACCCGGCGAGCGGGTCGATCGTGTCGGCGGCGCCAGACTCGTGGGCGAGAATCTGCTGGGTCCGCAACGCCGTCCGCACCGACTGCTCGGTGGGAAGGCTAAGCGCCTCGTCCTTCCCGTTGGTGTGGAGGCTCTGTGTGCCGCCGAGCACCGCCGCGAGCGCCTGGTAGGCGACGCGAACGACGTTGTTCTCGACCTGCTGAGCCGTCAGCGTCGAGCCAGCGGTCTGGGTGTGGAACTTCAGCTGCTTGGAGGCCGGCTTCTCGGCGTCGAAACGCTCTTCCATCAACTTGTACCACATCCGGCGGGCGGCCCGGAACTTCGCAACCTCCTCGAGAATGTTGTTGTGGGCGTTAAAGAAGAACGAGAGCTGCGGCGCAAAGTCGTCAACATCGAGTCCGGCCTCGATTGCGGCCTCGACGTACTCAATCCCGTCGCCGAGCGTAAACGCGAGTTCCTGGGCGGCCGTCGCACCTGCCTCACGGATGTGATACCCCGAGATGGAGATCGTATTGAAATTCGGGACCTCCTCGGCACAGAACTCGAAGATGTCCGTAATAATCCGCATCGAGGGCTCCGGCGGAAAAATGTACGTGTTGCGCGCAATATACTCTTTGAGAATGTCGTTTTGAATCGTCCCACGGAGCTGTTGGCGGTCGACACCCGTCTTGTCACCGACCGCGATGTACATCGCGAGTAGCACGGACGCGGGGGCATTGATCGTCATCGACGTCGAGACCTCATCGAGCGGAATCCCCCTGAAAACGGTCTCCATGTCGTCTAGGGAGTCGATCGCGACGCCGCTTTTGCCGACCTCGCCCTGTGCCATTTCGGAGTCGGAGTCGTAGCCCATCTGCGTCGGCAGGTCGAACGCCATCGAGAGGCCGGTCTGCCCCTCGTCCATGAGGTAGTTGAACCGCTCGTTGGTCTCGGCGGCGGTCCCCATCCCGGCGTACTGCCGCATCGTCCATAGTCGCCCGCGGTACATCGTCGAGTAGACACCCCGGGTGTACGGCTGCTCGGCGGGGTAACCGATGTCCTCGTCGTAGTCGAGATCCGAGACGTCCGCGGGCGTGTACAGCGGGTCGACCGTCTGTCCACCCGTATCAGTCGTGAACTCCTCGTTTCGCTCTCCGAAGCGATCGGCCGTCGGACCGTAGGTTTCGTCCGTCCAGCGGTCGTGACCCTCCCGGATCTCTTTGAGGTCGTCGGCGTCGAACATTATCGGATAGTTTGGACCCGTTGGATTAAGACTTGGCGGGTCGCGCCCAATGGGTCAGGCGCCCTCGATCGGCTCCGACGCGGCGTCGTTGACGCCCTCGACGGTTTCGGCGACCGCGTCGACGCCCTCGTCGTGGACGAGATCGCCGACGACGACTGTATCGGCGTGACGGCCCATCTCGTGGGCCGACTCGTAGTCGTGGATGCCACCACCGTAGAAGACCGATGTCTCGTCGACGGCGTCGGCGGCCGCCTGCACTATTTCGGGGTCGCCGAACGTGCCGGAGTACTCGACGTAGACGATGCGCTGGCCGAACATCTGTTCGGCGACCTCGGCGTAGGCGGCGACCTCGTCGGCATCGATGTCGCAGTCGGCCTCAGTGTAGTCCGCGACCGACGAGTCGGCGTTGAGAACGAGATACGCCTCCGGGAACGTCGCCGTCCAGTTGATCTCGCTGTCTAGGCGTGCCCACTCCTTGTGTGCCCCGGTCACCCAAAAGACGTTGCCGGCGTTGAGGACGATAGGCACGAAGTAGCCGTCGAGTCCCTCCCGGTGGACGACCGCCCCAACGTTTGAAGGCTCGATGTACACCGGCACGTCGTAGGCCGTCGTCGCCTCGACGACTCTGGCCATCTTTTCCTCTGTCATGCCTGTGGTCCCGCCGATCTCGAGGGCGTCGGTCCCGGTGGCACAGATGTCCTCGAAGGTCTCGCCCTCAACGAGCGTCTTGTCGGGATCGATTTTGACGATGTGGTCCCACGTTGCCCACGGCGCGCTCATACACCATGTGTCTCGGTGGGTAGCTAAAACCGCTTCGACATTTCAGTCCGCGACGGCGCCCGCGTTTACCTCGGCCTGCCACTCGCGAAGGCGGTCTTCGGAGACGCCCTGTACTTCCTCGGCGATCGTCGCGGCGTCGGCGCTCCGGAGGTCGTCGATGGAACCGATGCCCGCCGCCGCGAGTTTTTTCGCAGTCTTCGCCCCGACGCCGTCGAGGTCCTCGATCGCCGAGGCGGCCTGTCGCTCCCTGTACTCGGCGTAATTACAGATCGGGCAGCCGAGTTCCCAGGGCTCGTCGTCGCCGTCATCAACGACGAGCAGGTGCGGTAGACCGTGTTCCTTGCACGTCTCCTCGATCACCTCGATCTCGCCGTGTCGCGGCAGCGGCAGCGAGTACTCACACTCGGGATAGCGCGTACACCCGACGAGTCGGGAGCCGTTCCGGAGCTGTTTGATAGCGAGGTCGCCGCCCTCACCGCTTCCGTTCTGAGACACGGATGTCCCGTTTTCCGGGGCCGCGCCCTTGCCACACTCCGGGCAGGGGCCGATGATCCGGTCGTCGGTCTCGTCGGCCTCGTCGGCCTTACATTGCGGACAGCCGTGGACGAACGTGCTCCGTCCGGCGAGCATCTTGACGTGTTTGAGGCCGTGTTCCTCGCACGTCTCGTCAGTCACCGTCGGCTCGCCCTTGTTCGGCAACGGCAGGGTGTAACGACACTCCGGGAACCCGTCACAGCCGATGAAATACGAGCCTTGCTGCGAGCGACGGATCAACAGGTTCTCGCCACAGTCGGGACACGCCCCGAGCGTTCGGTCGGCCTTCATCGATTCTCTGAGATGGTCGCCGATCTCCTCGCGGGAGTCGTGGAGCTCCTCGAAAATGCGCTCGAGGATCGCCCGCGACTCGCCGGTCACGTCCTCGAGATTCTTGTCGCCGTCGGCGATGGCGTTCATGTCCGCTTCGAGTTGTGCGGTCATCCCCTCGTCAACGATCCGGTCGGCGAACTTCTCGGCGGCCTCGACGACGGCCATCGCGAGCTTTGTCGGGCGCGGCGGGTCGCTCTCGATGTACCCGCGATCGTAGAGCTTCTCGATGGTGTGATGACGCGTCGACTTCGTGCCGAGGCCGCGGGACTCGAGTTCCTCGATGAGCCGCGACTGGCCGCGACGGCGTGGCGGCTGTGTCTGTTTGGCCGCAATCCGGGCGTCGTCGACGTCGAGCGCCTCGCCCGTCTCGACGTCGGGGACGTGGTTCTCGGCGGTCGAGCGGTACGGGTACACGTCGTGATACCCCGGCTCAAGGAGCCGTTTGCCGTTGGCCTTCAGCGAGCAGCCGTTGGCGTCGGCGACGACCTTCAGATGCTCCCACTCGGCGGGGTCAGCGACCGTCGCAAAGAAGTGCCGAACGACGAGTTCGTACACGTCCCACTCGTCCTCGGAGAGATCGTCTCTCGCAGGTACCTCACCCGTCGGGTGGATCGGGGGGTGGTCGGTCGTCTCCTCGTCTCCCTCTGTCGGTTCGGTTGCGTCCGCCGACAGGAGCGACTCGGCGTCGTCGCCGAACAGGTAGTGGCCGGTGAACTCCTCAAGAAGCGCCTCGGGGTCGAGATCGTCGGGATAGACGGTGTTGTCGGTCCGGGGGTAGGTGATGTAGCCCGCGGTGTAGAGTTCCTCGGCGACACTCATCGCCTTCTGTGCCGACAGCCCGATGGAACTCGCCGAGCTGATGTACTGGGTCGTATTGAACGGCTCCGGCGGCTCGTCGGTCCGGCGGCGGCGCCGAACCGACTCGACGATCGCCTCGCGGGCGCCCTGCAACTGTTCGAAGGCCGCCATCGCGTCGGCCTCGTCCCAGACGCGTTCGGCCTCGTTGCCGTCGTCGAGGTAGAAGTACTGGGCTTCGAAGGCATCATCATCCTTCAGCAGGTCGGCGAACAGTTCCCAGTACTCCTCGGGGTCGAACGCCTGGATCTCGCGTTCGCGGTCGACGATGAGCTTCAGCGTCGGCGACTGGACGCGGCCGACGGAGATGAAATCCTCGCCCAACTGCTTTGCTGACAGCGAGAGAAACCGGGTCAGCGCCGCCCCCCAAAGCAGGTCGATCTCCTGTCTGGCCTCGCCGGCGGCCGCCAGATCGAAGTCCAAGTCGTCGGGGTTCGAAAAGGCCTCTTTGACTTCGGTTTCGGTGATCGAGGAGAATCTGACGCGGTCGATCGGCGCGTCCGTCTCCTCGCGGGCGAGTTCGTAGGCTTCCTTGCCGATCAACTCGCCCTCACGGTCGTAGTCCGTCGCGATCGTGATCCGATCCGCGTCGGCGGCCAGCCCCTGTAGCGTCCGAACGATGTTCTCCTGGGTCGGCGTCTTGACCACGTCGGCCTCCACCAACTCCGCGGGCTGGACGTCGCGCCAGTCGGCGTATTCGGGCGGGAAGTCGACGCCGACGACGTGTCCCGAGAGCCCGACACACCGCGTGTCGCCCCACCGGTAGACGTTGACCCCGTACTGACGCTCTGTCGACGCACTCTCGCCGGAGAGGATCTCGGCGATCCGGCGCGCCGCGTTGTCCTTTTCGGTGACGATGAGTTCCACTGTTGGATCTGGGTACGCCGACTTCGGATTTCAACCTTTCGTCGGAATAGCAGTAAAACCGCCGGAGAGCGCGCCTACGGGCGCGCGATGGCTTGGGCATGGGCGCGTGGGCGTCGCGTTTCGATCGCCCGCCCGTCCGGACCACAGATGCGAAACTGTTCCGCGTATCGGCGCGGAACGGCCCTTACGACTCCAGTCGCTTCCGAAGCAGTTCGTTGACCGTCCCGGGGTCGGCTGACCCGCCGGTCTCCGCCATCACCTGTCCGACGAGGTAGTTCAACGCGCCGTCCTCGCCGGCGTGGTAGTCTTTGACGGCTTCGGGGTTCGCTTCGAGCGCCTCCCCGACAGCCGTGGCGACGGCGTCGTCGTCCGTCTTGCCGAGATTCTCCGCCTCGACGATGGCGTCGGGGTCGAGGTCGTCGTCAAGCATCCGACGGAGAACGACCTCTTCGGCGTTTTTGACCGCAATCTCGTCAGTATCGACCAACTCAACGAGGCGGGCGAACTCATCGAGACGCGCCGAGATATCGGTGATCGCCATGTCGCGGTAGTGGAGTTCGCCGAGTAGGTTGTCGGCGACCCACGTCGCGGCGAGATCAGGGTCGAAGCGGTCGGCGATCCGCTCGTAGAAGTCGGCAACCTGCTTCGTCGAGGTAAGCTTCGAGGCGGACTCCGGATCGAGGCCGTACGCCTCGCGGAAGCGCTCGCGGCGGGCGTCCGGAAGTTCCGGAATGTCGATTTCCTCCGTCCAGCCGGAGACCCGAAGCGGCGGGAGATCGGCCTCCCGGAAGTAGCGGTAGTCCTTTTCTTCTTCCTTCGAGCGCATCGAGACGGTGATCCCGCGTGACTCGTCCCAGTGTCGCGTCTCCTGTTCGATCTCGCGGCCACGCTGGATGGCGTTCTTCTGTCGCGTCTCCTCGTAGGCGAGTGCCTTCTCCGCACCCTTGTGACTGGAGATGTTTTTCACTTCCGTCCGGTTGGCGGATTCGAGCGTCGCCGTGTCGATGTCGCCGTCCTTGTCGACCTCCGTGGCGTCGATCATCGAGAGGTTGGCGTCAACGCGAAGGCTGCCGTCTCTGGTGGTGTCGAAGACGCCGAGATACTCGAGAACCTCGGTGAGTTTCGCGAGAAACGCCCGCGCCTCGGCAGCACCGCGGAAGTCGGGTTCCGTGACGATCTCCATGAGCGGCGTCCCGGCTCGGTTGTAGTCGATCAGCGTGTACTCGGCCGTATCGATCGAGCCGCCGGCGTGGGCGAGGCTCCCCGGATCCTCCTCCAAGTGAGCGCGCTCGATCCCGACGGTGCGGCGCTCGCCGTCGACGGAGAACTCGATCTCGCCGCCGTCGCAGACCGGCGCGTCGTACTGGGTGATCTGGAAGTTCTTCGGCAGGTCGGGGTAGTAGTAGTTTTTCCGGTGAAAGCGGGTCTCCTCGGGGATCTCCGAGCCAAGCGCTTTCCCGACCTTGACGGCCGCCTCGACGGCCCCCTCGTTGAGCACCGGCAGCGCGCCCGGCAGCCCGAGACAGACGGGGCAGGTCCGGGTGTTCGGCGCCTCGTCGCCGTCGGGTCGTGTCGAACAGCCACAGAAGATCTTCGTCTCCGTTTCAAGTTGGACGTGCACCTCAAGGCCGATGACGGCCGTGAGATCCCGTTGCTCGGCGGTCTGGGCGGTCATTATGACGTTCTTTTCGCGCGGCGGCTTAGGCCTAACCCTTCCGACAGGATCGAAAGATCCGGTTCGTGTGCCCGGTCTCGGTCGGATGATGCGAGTCAGTTTCGGGCGGACAGCGTCGTGTCGTTCGACGCGGCGATCGCGTCCCGTTCGTCGGCTCGACATCGAGGCGGTGCCGCGAGAGGTATGGCGAGGGGGTTTCACCCGACACCACTCCGCGGTACGCGTCACCGGCCACGACGGGCAGGTGTCGGACGCCGCGTTCCCGTATTCGTTCGGCGGCGTCAAGGACAGTCTCCGTCGGCGAGACGGCCGGCACCGCCCTTGACATAACCTCCCGGGTCGTTCTCGAGCGGTCGCCCCCGGCCACCATCCCGACGAGATCCGAGACGGTCACCAGGCCGACAACGGAATGATCCTCAAGAACCACTATCACCGACGCTCTCGGGATTTCGAGCGCTGCCGCCGCGTCGCAGACGGGTGTCTCCGACTGGACAGTCGGGAAAAAATTCGTGTCGATGTTGGCAGTGCTCGGATCGATCACAGTCGGTGCATACGGCTCCCCGTCGTCGCATAAATTATCAAATATATAGTATTATTCGAAGTGGAATTTGTGTGCAGATTATTGTACGGCGCGTAGCCTAGTTATACTCTATTTATTTATCGGCGTCGCGCCCATAACCCGACCGATCGTGGGGGGCCCCGAGGGGGTCGGCCCGCGAGCCGTCCCACACGACTCGGCCCTCGTGGTGCAGTTTGTCTAGATGCGCCCGGACCGTCATCCCGGCCAGATCCCGAACGCCGGACAGGTCCTTATTGTACGCCGCATCCAAGATATCCGTCACGGCCCTGTTGCCTGCCTCGACGGCCGCAAGCACGCACGCTTCGCGGTCGAGCCGATGCCGGAGCAGGCGCTCACAGACCGAACGCGGGCTCTCGATGACCGGGCCGTGGCCGGGGTAGAGCCGGTCGGGAGCCATCGCCCGGACCCGGCGGAGCGAGGTCAAATACGAGCGCATGTCCCCCTCGGGAGCACCGACCATGACGCTTCCCTCGGCAACCGCGAGATCGCCGACGACGAGGGTATCGGCGGCGGCGAAGGCGACGTGCTCGGGGGCGTGCCCCGGGATCTCGTGAACCGAAACCGCATCGTCGCCGGCGGGGATTTGCTCCCCCTCTCGGAACGTCCGATCGGGGTCGACCCCCGTCGCGTCGGCGAACGCCGCCTCGCGGCCGTACCGACACCACACCGTCGGATCGGCGGCCTCGACGCAGGCCCGAACGCCCTCAGCGTGGTCGGCGTGGTGGTGGGTAACGGCGACGTGTGCGACGCGGTCGAGGTGACCCTCGAGACGGCTATCGGCCGCGGCGGGATCGACGAGCAAGACGTCCTCGCGGCCCAGAAGGTACGCCGCAGTCCGGCCGGTGAGCGCGCGGGTGGATACCTCGATCGGAATGCGTTCGATCCGCATGATCGTTGATCGTCGCCCTCGAAGGTAAAGATACGCCGGGGTCCCAGCGGCCGCCCGCACCGAACGGCTTAAACAGACGAGTGGCCTACCGATATTCGGCAGAGGAAGCCCGGTCCCCGTGGGTGCGGCGACGCCGTGCCCATGAGGAAAGTCCCCCCACCCTCCGGGCAGGTGACCGGACGCAAGTCCGGGGCGGGAGACCGCCGGCGCTGGAACAGAAACGAGACCACCCGCTCCGACCGATGAGGCGCGTTCGGCCGTGGAAACGGCCGGCGTCGTTCGTGGGGCCGCCCGCGAACGGGCGAACCGATCTGCAAGGAAAGGGAGTTAACCCGCCGAGGGCCCGGCGGTCGTCATCGACGACCGCCACACGCAAACGGCGTTAGCCGCGAGCCGACGGGCGGGAACGGATGGAACGGCGAATCCTCACCGGTGCAAGTCCGCCGCAATTGGTAGCCCGGAGGCGCGGCGGACGCTCAGCCGAATGCCGGGCCGAACAGAAGGGGGCTTACTCTCCTCAGCCGTTTTTCATCGCCGAGCGGCGCTGTTGGTCTGCCGGCTCAGTCTTCAGAGCTCGAACCCCTCCTCGAACCGAAACGTGCCGTTCCGCTGGACCGTTTCACCGTCGATTTCGATCCGCGAAGCCTCCGAGAGGTCCGTTATCAGGTCGACGTGAACTGCCGACTCATTGCCCGACTCGCCGTCCGGCAGGTTCGCGTCGTAGGCCCGACCGAGCGCGAGGTGGGCCGTATCGCCCATCTTTTCGTCGAAGAGGATATTGTCGGTGAACCGGTCGATCCGTCGGTTCATACCGAGGCCCAACTCCCCCAGCCGCCGCGCCCCGGCGTCGGTGTCGAGAACCGCCTCAATCGCGTCCGCGCCCGTCTCGGCGTCGAAGTCGACGACCTCGCCGTCCTCGAAGATCAACCGAACGTTCCGGACCCGGCGGCCGTCGATCGTCATCGGCACGTCAAAAAAGACCTGCCCCGCCGTGGCGTAAGGGGCGGTGAACACCTCCCCGGACGGGAGGTTGTGGGAATCGTACGCGACCGACGCCGCGGAGTTGACCGCGGTCCGGCCGTCGATCGACATCGTCACGTCCGTCGAGGGCTGGTCGTTGCGCTGCGTGACGAGCCGAACCTCGTCGCCCGAGTCAAGCAGTTCCTTCACTCGCGACATCTTCGCCGCGAGCGTCTCCCAGTCGCGTAACACCGCGTCGTAGACGAAGTCCCGATACGCCTCGTAGGACATTCCGGCCCCTTGGGCGAGGCTCCGGGTCGGATGGACCGTCGAGACCCAGTCGGTGTCCATGCGGGCCTCTCGGAGTTCGGTTCGGGCGCCCCGGTAGGCCTGTCGCGTCCCGGCGTCGACGTCGGCCGTCGCGGCGGTGTTTCGGCCGCCCCCGAGTCGGAGGTATGCGTCGGCGTGTTCGAACAGCGCGAGTTCGCCAGTTGCGGTCTCGAAGTCGTCGTCGTGGGCGCGGAGGTACGCCCGTGTCACCTCGTCGGAGCCGTACGTGACTGTCATGTTTGCGCCGACTTCGCCGAGGCGTTCGGCGACGGCGACCGCGAGCCTGTGTGCACCCGCTGCAACGTCGACGACGACAGCGTCGCCCGGTTCGATCCGCGCACTCCACCCGACCAGTGTCTCGGCGTGTTCACGTACTCGATCGTCCATACCGCCGTTTCGCGCCGCGGCGTGTTATATGACACCCCGGCGTGGGGAGGGGTCCAAGCGTGACACCCGGCGGTGTCAACTACAGGAGCGTCACCTCCAGACAGTATCAGCTGTCCGCGGCGCGGTCCTTCGGCGGGTCGGTCTCAGCCGTCTCAGATTGCTCGTCGGTGTCGATATGAATCGGGTCACCCTTCCAGGCGACCCGAAGCCGATTCCGGGAGAGAAACGGGGCCATGGCTTCGAGTGTGACGAGACCCTTACATACCCCGCCTTCGACGACCGGGAGATGTTTGACACCGGCCTCGTTCATCCGGTCGGCGGCGAGTCCGAGGGGCGTCTCCGGCGCGACAGTCCGGACGGGGCTCGACATGATCGTCTCGACGGGAACGGGCCCGGGGGACTCGGCGACGAGCGCCACGAAGTCCGAGTCGGAGACGATACCGACGACGCTGTCCTCGGAATCGAGTACGACAAGGGCTGGAACCGATGGATCGCGCAGTTTCTCGGCGGCCTCGGGTGCCGGGAGTTCAGGAGAGACCGTGTCGGCGTCCGTGATAACGGGTTCGACAGTTGTTTCGATCATTCCTGACTCGTGGTACCACAGATCACTATTTAATTATGGCGAATATATGCCTAATATACCTAACATACGCACTGCTGAACCGATTTAAAAAATTTACTTCGCAAATAATTTAGTTAATAACGTTGCGTATGATAAACACTGCTGCAGTCATCATCGGTTCACCGACGTTCGGTTGCGCCGGGCGTTTGAGAAAGCCACCTCATCCGGACGCAGGGTCCGGGGCTACCCCGAGTGCCGGACCCTTTGGGGCCGATCGTTCACAATTTGTGCCGAAAGGCCCGCAGGGCGTTCTCGCCGGTTTCCGTCAGCGATACCTGCTTCGTTCGACCGACCGGTTCGATCTCAATATAGCCGTTCTCGGCGAGCGGGTCGACGATCCGGTTGTTCAACAGAGCGAACTTGGCCTTGTCGTTAGCCGGTTGTGCCCGGCGCATGAACGCGAGTTCGTGTTTCTCGGCGAAGTCGATGAGGTCGCTCTTTTTCGGCGTGTACGCTTCGCTCGACGCTGAGTCAATGTACTCAAGAATCCGGACCTGATCCGTCGTCGGCGTCTCCAATGGGTAGGAGGGTAACTGCTCGGCCAGTCGCATCCCCTCGGTCCGCGGGGTGGTTGCGATCGGATAAGAGCGCGACTCGGGGTGAACGTGGTAGCCACTCGCATCGGTGGCCATGCACGCGAGCGCCGCCCCGACGGTCGCCAACTTCGGCCCGCTTGAGACGTTGACACGGACGATATCGTCGTCGTGGCCGTCAGCGATGGTCGTCACTTCCCCGAGGACATCGTACATGTCACCCAGTTCGACCCGGCGGGACCGGACAGCGACGCCGGCGTCGGTTAGTTCCGAACGCAGTCGGTCGTGGTACTCCGCCCGTGTTCGCCCTGGGTCACGGAGCAGATACAGCGTGTCGGCACCGTACTCAAGTACCGGCGACCTGATCCGGTCGTACTCGTAGCCGAGCGGTGCCACGTGGACCTCTGTCACCGACCGCAGTTCCGTATCGCCAGTCATCCGAATTGTACTGATAGTACTGATAACAAAATAGTATTGAATGTAATTGTAGTATCGAATGTAACTATAGTATTGTGATAAATATGAATACAGTGCCGCCGAAACTCGCGTCTGTCGAAAGGCTATGCCCACACACGATCTGGTCCCCTCCGACATCGACCTCGACGCCGCCGAACCGCCCACTTCGGTCAGCGTCGCCGACGGTGAGGTCCTCGAAGCGTTATCCTCCTCGACCGCCCGACTGATCGTCTCGGTTCTCCGTGGCGACCCCAGTGTCAAGTCCGCGATCGCGAGAAAGGCCGACGTGTCGATCCAGGTGGCGGCCTACCACCTCGATCGGCTCGAAGCCGCCGGCCTCGTCGCCGTCGTCGGGACGGCGTGCTCTGAAAAGGGCCGAGAGATGGATGTCTACGCACTGACGACCGACTCATTACGCATCGAGCTATGTGATAAAACGGCGTAGAAGATCCGGCGTCAGTTTAGTTATTCTCCGTCCGTATCGGTTCAGTGGCTCCCGTTTCGAATCAGTCGTCCGCCGGCGACGGTGCGGGCGAGGCGTCCATCTCATCGTCCTCCGCGTACGGGTACCACGTCATCTTCGTGTTGTTCAGATACGGATCCTCGTAGGACGTCTCCTCGGGTTCGGCGAGACCGGTGAGTTCGTCCTCGTCGTGGCGGGCGATGAATTCTCGGAAGGACTCCCGGTCGCCGAGGCCGTCGTCTCGTTCGCGCTGTTCGTCCCGAACGGCGCGCTCGTCGTAGATCCGCAGTAAGTTTCGGATGTAGCCCGGCACCTCGTCGGCGGCCACGCGCATCTCGACCCAGTCGGCAAACTGGGGGTTCTCCCCCAATCCGCCGCCCAGTCCGATGTCGAACGCCTCGACCGGCTCGCCGTCCTTGCGCGTTTTCATCCCTCGCAGGGAGATGTCGGCGATCTGCGGCTGCGCACAGGAGGCGGTACAGCCCGACAGGTGAACGTGGAAGTCCTCGATCCCGTCAGGCAACTGGACGTTGTCCTTCAGCCAGCGGGCATACCGGACCATTCGGTTCTTTGTCTCGACGATCGACAGCGAGCAGTACTCGGTACCGGTACAGGCGATCGATCCCCGGAGGAACGGGTGGGGATCGGGCTGGTAGTACTCGAGCAGATCCTCGTCGAGGAACGCGTCGAGGTCGTCGTCGGCGATGTCGGCGACGATGATGTTCTGTCGCTGTGTGAGGCCGATCATCTCGGAGCCGTACTCGTCGGCGAGGTCGGCCAGTTCGATGACATCTTCGGCACCCATCCGGCCGACAAGCACAGAGAGGCCGACGAAGTAGTTCCCGTCATTTTGTTCATGGACGCCGACGTAGTCGCCGATCTCGTCGGAGCGCCCCGAGTTGTAGGTGTACTGGTCGCGGAGGTCCTCACCCGCAGTGCGGAGTTCGAAGTCGACGTACTCCTGTTGAAGAACGCGCCGGAACTTCTCGGGGCCCCACTCGTCGATGAGGAACTTGATGCGGGCGCTGAACCGGTCCTCGCGGTCGCCGTGATCGCGGAACAGCGCCGAGGTGGCGCCAGCGACGTCGGCTACCTCGTCCTCGGTGACGAACACGTCGATGTCGCGTGCGAACCGGGGTTCCTTGCGTGCGAGGCCGCCACCGACGGTGACGTTGAACCCCTTCACTTTTTGACCGTCAGCAGAACGCTTCGCGTTCTGGTCACTCGACGAGCTTTGCTCGTCGGTGTCGATTTTCTTTACCGCGGGCTCGAACCCGAGGTCGTTGATTTCGGCTTGTCCCGATCCGCGGGTGTCCCCGGTGACGGCGACCTTCCACTTGCGCGGAAGGTTCGAATACTCGTCGTTTCCTTTGAACGTGTCGTGGAGATCCTTGATCACAGGCCACGCATTGAGGTGTTCTTTCGCGTCGCGACCGGCGACCGGCGAACCGACGATGTTGCGCCATGAGTCCCCACACGCTTGGATCGTCGAGAGGTCGTTAGCCTCCAGTTTGTCGAAGATATCGGGGATATCCTGCAATTGGATCCAGTGGAGTTGGATCGACTGTCTGGTCGTCCAGTCACAGTAGGCGTCCCCGAACTCGGGGTTCTCGACGGGGCCGCGAGCGTACTCGTCAGCGATCTCGCCGACGACGCGGAGCTGCTGGGGTGTCATCCGCCCGTTGGGCGTCCCGATCCGCATCATAAAGTAGCTCTCTTGACCCTTCCGCTGGTGGTACAGCCCCCACCACTTGAATCGCTCGAACCACGCGTCGTGTTCGTCTTCGGGGATCGCACTCCAGCCTTCCTCGGCGAACCGATAGAGATGCTCGCGGATCTCCGTGCCGTATATTTCGTCCTTCCAGCCTTCGACCTTGCTCGGCATACACCACCTCAACACCCCTACTCATATACCGCCACCCGTGGCGTCAAGCCTCCCCGGGGCTAGCCTCTACCGGATATTGTCTCCGATTACTCGGGCGGCGATGCGAGGCGACGACGGCGCTCGGGAACGTGAACGCTACTGGGGTCGACAGCAAAGAAACGCCCCGCTTCGGGGTTGACAACCCGCCCGAGCGTCAGCCAGTCGGTGACGCCGCTCTCGCCGCACTCGATGCACTGCCCGGCGATCCGACCCTCGACGTTCGGATGGTCGATTCCGATCTCGACGAAGCCCTCCGCCAGGAAATCGGCCATCGCACACGAACAAAACTCTTGTCGTGCAAGCCACCAGAGGTCGCTCACGTTCACCTCGCGGGCGTCGTTGACGCTCAGCCACGCCCCATCGTCAAGTTGGTGTACCGAGGTCGGCATATACCCCTACAGAGGTCTCTCCGTCCTAAGCCCGTCGGCGTCGACAGGGGTTGCCGGGCGTCACGCTATCTGATGACAGCGGTGGTCGTCGAAACCCGGAGACGGCGGCCGAAATCATGAAAAATCGCTCGTCATCAAAAGGGGCGTTTCCTGCCTGGATGCCGAAGCCCGGGTAGCGTTTACGGCTGCAGCGTTATTTAAACGGCCCCCCGGCGTACTGCGCTGTGATGAGAGATCGAAAACAGGAACCGACACGGCAGCACGCGTCCGCGGATGTCGCCCCGGAACTATACGAGGACGACCGACGATGACGGAGCGAGGCGACGACGACGAGGAGGCGATCGACAGGAGCCACCTCGACGACGTCGATGACGGCTGCGGATGCACCGAAATCTGGGAGCACATGTCGGACGAGCGCGACGAATAGCCCGTGTGTAGCGAAGTCGCGCGTCGGCGGGACGTTTTTTACCCTAGTTGTCTTAGATTAAATCGATGAAAAACGAACCGGACGAGAACCCCCCGACCGACCGGGAATCACCGGTCGGCGAACCTGTCATCCGCCGCGACCCTGAGGTCGCCGGCCGGGGGGCGGTCCGGTTCAGCCCGGACGACCCCGAGAGCGTCGCCGAGGCCGCCGACACCGTCCGTCGGTTCGCCTCAAACACCGCCGGCGCGGAGGACAACGTCTACATGCTCCGTGGTGCGGCCGCCTGTGCCGCGCTGGTCCGCGGTACCGGCTCGTACAAGACCGCCGCCGAGCGCGCCGACGGCGACGCAACCGTCTCCTTTATTCGCAAGTGGGCCCGCGTCCACGACCTCCCGCGGTCGATCCGCCGACACGTCGCGTTGGGCGAGATCGCGCCGACCGCGGCGAAACACATCGCCCGCGTCTCCGGGGAGTCGCGCTTTCTGCTCGCGTGGGCGACCCTCGATCACGGGCTAACCGTCCGGGAGGTCCGCTCGATCGCCTCCCGGGTCAACGAGGGGACGAGCGTCAAGGACGCCCTCGCGGCTGAGGGGGTCGATCTCGGGGCACTATCGGTGTCGTTGCCGCCCGACACGTACCGGGAACTCCGCCGGCACGCCGGCCTCGAAGCGACCGATCCGGACGACATCGTCGCGCGTGCCTTGGACGAGTACTTATGACCCATCACGACTTGTGAGCCACCATCGTTGCTTATTTATAAGCCGCTCGGGGCGATTACGACATCTGTCGGAGCGCCAGCCCAGAACGTCACCCCGGCGAGACTGCGGTCCGAGGGTCGCGGTTCGTTTACACCCGGTCCGGAGGACGGTTTCCCGCAATCGAAAGGGTTTATCAGTAGCCGTGGTAAGTACGGATAGAGGGCCGATAGCTCAGTCCGGCAGAGCGTCTGGCTTTTAACCAGACGGTCGGGGGTTCAATTCCCTCTCGGCCCGTATCCCGTTCCAAACACCGTCGAGCAACGCCGAGTGCCAGCGAGGCCTGCTCGTCTCGGACGCCGTCGAACGGATCGCGATCGGCGACCTCGACCCCCGACAACTCAGGCCGATTAAACGCCGACCGGCGAGTTGTCGGGACCTCGCGGGTCGCCTTTCTCAACGGAGGCGTATCCACGGTGCCGAACAGCCACACGTTATTTGAGCCCCCGCCCGTAGCCCAGGTGTATGAAGATACTCGAGTGCGGGGCCGCGGGACCCGCCACCGTCGCCATCGTCGGCGGTATCCACGGCGACGAACCCGCGGGCGAACGGATTGTCGACAGGCTCGCCCGGGAGCTTCCCGCCCCCAGCGATACTGATGGCGAGGGAACCATCCGGCTGATCGTGGCCAACGAACCGGCGCTCAAGGCTGAGACGCGCTACACCGACGCCGACCTGAACCGGGTGTTCCCGGGTGACGCCGACAGCGACGAGTACGAGCGCGCGCTCGCGGTTCGGCTGACCGATGCTCTTCAGGGAACAGACGCCGTACTCGCGATCCACACATCCCACAGCGCGCCGCCGCCGTTTGCCATCTATAGCCGCCTCACTGACTCGGTCCGACGGACGGTGACTGGCATGCCCGTCGAGTACGTCCTCGACTCCAGCGACCTGCGGTCGACGACGCTCGATTCGGTTGTCAACGACGCCGTCTCGCTCGAGGCTGGCCGACAGGGCAGCGAGGACGCCGTCGAGTTCGGTCACGAGGCGGCGCTCGACTTCCTGCGGGCCCATGGCGCGCTCGCGGACTCGCCGACGTTCACCGAGACGACCATTATTAAGGGGGGCGAGGAGGTCCCGAAAGGCGGCGGCGAACCGAGCGTCTACTACCGCAACTTCGAGGAGATCCCTGAGGGGGAGGTGTTCGCCAGCGACGATGTCTACACCCACCGCGTCGACGAGTCGGGGATCGTGCCGGTGCTCGCAAGCGAACGCGGCTACGACGATATCTTCGGGATCTACGGTCGGATCGCAGGGACGATCTCGCCGCCCGATGACGTCGAGAGAGCGTCAAACGAGTAACAGTCGGCGGCGTTGGCTGGGAGGTTGGATCGGGAAGCGCCACCGAGGGGAGCTATATGCTTTCGACGCCCCTCGGCGCTGGCCACTCGAGAAGTGACCCGTCGGACAGCGTCGCCGCCTGCTGTCCGATGTAGGCACGTTGGGCGCGCTCGATTGCTTCGGCGGGACTCGCCCCGGTATCGAGGGCGGCCGCGACGGCATCGCGCTTCCAACTTGCGGGGGTGCGCTGTCGGTCGACCCGCCCTCGGAGCGGGGCAAGCAGGTCAGTGACGTGTGCGTCCGCGCAGCCGTGGCGTTCGAGGCCCGCGGCCGCGGCCGAAAGCAGATCGGCGTAGAGTCGGTCCGCGTCGGTCGTCCGATCGCCGTCGGCCGTGATCCAAGTCAATTCGGCATCGAGGCCGTCGCGTGCGGCCGCATAGAAGTTCTCCTTGGCCGTCGACCACGGGAGGTCGACGGCCGGGTGCGCCGACTCGGCCAGTTGTGTCAGGAGGCCGCAGACGGCCGCGAGGAACGCGACCGTGTCGGGGATCGTCGGCTGCCCGGAAATGGGGCGGAACTCGATCCGGACGTTCGCGGCGCGCTCGGTCGCCCCCTCGAACACCGGGCGCACCCACCGCCAGTAACTCCCGTGTTTGTGCCGGAAGTGAACGAACGCGTCGTCGAACCGCTCGGCGGCGGCAATCTCGGCCGGCACGAGCACCGAGTCATCGACGATGCGGTCGATCGCTTCGCCGGGCGTCGCGATGTCCCCGGGAAACGACACCTTGGGCGGCCCATCGACGGGGTTCATCATCTGCTCGTAGACGGGAATCCGGTGTTCGGCGTACCCCCGCTCGAGAAGCAACTCCCGGTCCGGTTCGGGGTCGTCGTACAGCGCTGGCGGGAGCAGCGGCGAGTTGACGCCGAGCGCCAGCAGCGGCCCGGCCACCCGGAGCGCAATCCCGTGGTACGTCGGCAGGTCGGCTGCACGCCGGCACTGGTAGTGGGGCTGTATCGACGTCGTGAGGCTGACCGGGCCGGCGTTGTCAGCGTCGATACTTGCACCCGGCACGTCGATCGTCCCGCCGATCATCCGGTGGTCGTCGAAGCTCCCGAACCCATGGTACCGGGCGGCGTTGCTGACGTTGATACCGAGCGTGAGACCCTCCTCGCAGGTCGCCTCGGTCAGGTACGCGACCGTCGTTCCCTCCGCCGGACCGATCGTCCACACCCCGTCGCTGACGAGTCGGATACCCTCGTTGGCCGCGAGGCGCTGAGCCGCCTCAACCTTCGCCGTGACCTCGGCCCCGAGAGCGTCGATCCCGGCCCCGCTGAGCGGGTGGACCGCCGTATTCAACTCCGCGTTGTGTAGCCCGAGTTCCGCCTCGAACCCGACGCTGCCGAGCAACGACCGCGGGATCCGTCGGATCCCATCGGTCTCCAGATCGACCGCGTAGAACTCGTACTCGAGCCCGGTCGTCGCCTGGTCGTTGTCGAAGGTTCCTGCGCCGACGTGTTCGTGGACGAATCCGGCTTCCTCGCCGACGCGGGCATTGAAATCCGCCGGGTCGATCGCCGTGGCGTCCTTGAGCCGTTCGACCGGCGTCCCCCCAGGGTTCGTCATGCGCTAACGTACGCCTGAGAGTTGTATTAAAACCACTGTCGCAGACAGGCGATCAGTTAAGACCGAACCGCTGCAGGGGCGGCGTCCGACCGCGACAGTTTTTATTCGTCCGACACGAACGTACGAACATGAACTGGCAAACTGACTGGGGGCTCCGGTTTCGGATGGGGCTTACCATGTTCTTGCTCTTTGCCCTCTATCTCGTCTTCATCGGCGTATTGGCGGCGTACTTCGGAAACGTGCTGTTCGCCGTGGTGATGCTCGGGGGCTTTTCGATCGTCCAGTACTTTTTCAGTGGCAAACTCGCGCTGCGCGCGATGGGGGCCCAGACGGTGAGCGAGGAGGAGTATCCGGACCTGCACGCCCGGATCGGCCGGCTCGCCCAGCAGGCCGACCTGCCAAAGCCGACGGTCGCGGTCGCAGACGACCGGACGCCGAACGCCTTCGCGACGGGGCGGTCGCCCTCCAACGCCGCGGTCTGTGTTACGACCGGTATCCTCCAAACGCTCGACGACGACGAACTCGACGGCGTGTTGGCCCACGAACTCGCCCACGTCAAGAACCGCGACGTGGCTGTGATGACGGTCGCCTCGTTCCTCTCGACGATCGCTTTCTTCATCGTCCGGTGGGGATGGCTCTTCGGCGGCCGGAACCGCAACGGCGCCCCGCTAATCGTCGCTATCGTCGTCTCGCTGCTCGTGTGGGTGATCTCGTTCCTGCTTATCCGCGCGCTCAGCCGCTATCGCGAGTACAGCGCCGACCGCGGCGCGGCGATGATCACCGGAAACCCCTCGGCGCTCGCGACGGCGCTGATGAAGATCTCCGGGCGGATGGATCAGGTGCCCGAGGAGGACCTCCGCGAGCAGGCCGACATGAACGCCTTCTTTATTATCCCGATCCGCAAGGGATTCATCGGCCGGATCGCCTCGACGCACCCGCCGACGGAGCGCCGTATCGAGAAACTCCGCGAACTCGAACGCGAAATAGAGCGCTAGCTCGGGACAGTGCCCCGATCGCCGAGCAGGTCGACGACCTCGACGAGAACGGCGAGAGCGAAGGCATCCGTCTAGCAAAGGGCGTAGAGGTCTACGGTGTCGAAGCGCGGACAGCAACATCCCCCCGAAAGCACAAAACCGTTTGCGGGCTCCCGCGTCCGGCTTCAGCCATCCGTTCACTTCTTTGTGAGCGACCGTCCCGCGGGGTGGCTGTCCGCTCGACAGCAGGTCCGCCGGCCGTCTGACGGGTGTTTAAGCGGTCAAGCGCCCCACAGATAGATATGCTCACGCGCCGCAATTTGCTCGGAGCCGCCACCGCCACCATCGCCGCCGCCTCGGCCGCCGGCTGCGTGGAGGCGCTCGGGGAACAGGAGGGGGCTGCCTCCGCCGACCCCGAGACCGTCAGACTCGCGGAACTCTCGATACAGAACACTCACGGGGAGTCCCACCGAGTTCAGCTGGCGGTCGAGGCGGGGGCGGAGATGCTGCACCTCGGCACCTACGAGCTCGGCGCCGACGGCGGGAGCCGAGCGGTCGAGGGCGAGTGGACGGAGACGGCGGGCGAACACCGGATCCACGTCGCGCTCGACGACGGCGACGTCCGGACTGCCGACGTTGTCGACAGCGTCGGGGCGGGGGTCGGCTGTGCTCGCGTTCTGGTCCGGATCGGCGAGGACGGAACACTCGGCGTCTGGACCGGCGCGAGTTGCGGCTCCGGCGCCGATGAGTCCGATCTCGAGAGCGTTTAGGCGAACGTGCGTTCGAGTTCCGCTTCGATCTCCGCGATGTACTCGGCGAGCACCGTCTCGAAGCGGTCCTCGGAGACGACGACCCCGGTCCCCGAGAGCCGCTCGTAGGGCTCCTCGGGAACTTCGAGGTAGAAGCCCTCCGCGTCGTCGTAGAACGGCTCGGACTCGTTGAGCACGTTCTGGTCGATGCCGTGGATCAGCGTCGAGTCGTACTCGTCGTTCATCCGGTTGAAGACGTTCTTGTACGCCTGCTGAAGCTGCGGAAAGAGGTCGACGTACTTCTCCTCGTCGAAGGTCTCGGCGTCCATGATCGGCGCTTGTGCATCAACCAACAAAAGCGGGTCGGACCCCATCGACGGATCGTCAGCGCGCTCTCGAGCCACCGAACACAACGGCTTTTATTATCCGGGCGTAGCCGCCGGTATGTACCGAAGCGGGGCGTTCGTCGCCGACCACGTCGATCCGATAACCGACGCACAGCGCCAGCCGAACGGCGTCGACCTGACGGTCGATGCGGTCTTTCAGCCGTGCGAGCCAGGGCGGATCGGCCGTGATGGCAAGCGAATCGGCGACCGGGAGGCGATCGATCCGGTCGACGACCCGACTATGGCCGGGGAAGCGGGCCCCGACAGCGATGGTAGCGACCGTGAGGCCGGCGTCTATCGCCTCCCGCCCGGCGGCTACGTCGTCCGCTACGGCGAGACAGTCGCCATCCCAGAGGGCCACGTTGGGTTCATTTACCCCCGGTCGTCGCTTCTGCGAAACGCCTGTATGCTCGAAACTGCAGTGTGGGACGCCGGCTACGAAGGAAAAGGCGAGGGGCTGCTTGAGGTGTATCACGATATCGAGATCGAACCTGGCGCTCGGATCGCGCAGTTCGTCCTCGCCGAGGCAGGCCACGAAGGTACCTACGATGGGTCGTACCAGGGCGAAAACCTCTGATACGCCCATCGCACGTGTGTCGGATACCGGAGAGGGATCCAAGCGTAAATTAACGGGAAGAGGATCCGAACCTGAATCGACGGAGACCCTCACGGCCCGGTCGTCCCCTCAGACCCCGTTTCGCCGCCATGCTTATGTTACTCGTTAACATAATAATTGATATGTATGGTCCCGACGACCTGTTTGTAACGCATTCGTCAGACGGGGAGGCGCTCGAATGTCCGACGTGTGCGGAACCGCTGGTCATGGGATTGCCGAACGACGCGACGATAGAGGCTGTCGCACGCGGCCCTGTCAGCGACCGGAGCGGCCCCCGTCAGACAAAGACCCGCAAGGTCGTGTGCAGATCCGGCCACGAAGTGTACGTGACGTTCAGCGTCACGGCTCGCCCCGAACGGATCTCTTATTAAACTGGCCCGGCACGCGTCACTCCGCCACGAGGGCGTACACCGACCCGTCAAAACTGCCGATGTACACCGTTCCGCCGACGACTGCGGGGGATGACTGTACCGCGCCGTCGAGTTCGTGCTCCCATCGTCGCCGGCCGTCGTCGGTCGCGAACGCGTGGACGCGCGAGCCCTGGTTGCCGACGTAGACGGTCTCGCTGGCGATGGCTGGAGTGGTGGTGATTGGGCCGGGGATCTCCGTCGTCCAGATGTCCTCGCCGGTTTCAGCATCCACGGACACGATCCGTCCGTTTACACCGCAGGCGTAGAGCCGCCCCCCGGCGACTGCCGGCGAGGCCGCGACGCCTTCTCCGAGTGAACTGCTCCAAGATTCGGCCCCGTCGGCCGGTTCGAGAGCCGTTAGCGAGCCGCTGTCGGTGCCGACGTACACCGTTCCATCGGCGACCGTCGGTGCCGAGGTGACCGTCCCGTCGACCCGCACGTCCCAGCGTTGTTCGCCCGTGGTGCTGTCGAGGGCGTGGACGGTTCGACTCTGGCTGCCGACGTAGACCGTCTCGTTGGCGACCGCCGGGGATGATCGGACGGCGAGGCCGACCTCAAAGCTCCATTCCTCCGCGCCGTCGGCGGCAGCAATCGCATAGAGGGTGCCGTCGTCACCGCCGATGTACACCGTTTCGTCGACCACCGCCGGCGAACTCCGAACCCGGTCGCTCGTCTCGAACGCCCACGCCTCGGTACCATCCTCGGCGTCGATCGCGTAGACGTTGCCGCCGTCGCTGCCGACGTAGACCGTTCCGTCGACCACCGCCGGCGTGGAGCGAACTTCGCCGTCGGTCCCGAGACGCCAGGATTCGGCCCCCTCATCGGCGGTGAGGGCCCGAACCTCCTGATCGGAGCCGCCGGTATAAACCATCCCGTCGGCGACGACCGGGGACGACACGAGTTGCCCGTCCAGTTCCGTTTGCCACCGCTCGACGACCGGGTCCGTCGGGCCGTTCGCCCCGGGTGGCGCGCTCGTCCGTGCGGGATCGTACCCCAGCATCGGCACGTCCGTCGCCGACGGTTCCTCGGCCGCATCGTCGGGTTCAGCCGTCGTCTGCTCGTCCTCGTCGGTTGGCTGGTCTTCCTCTGTTTCAGCTTCAGGGGTGTCTGTTCGGGAGTCCCCGTCGCCGTTCGATGCACCCTCCTCGGTACCACCGCATCCTGCGAGGCCGGTGACCCCGATGGTCCCGACAACGCACAGATATCGCCGCCGCGTCTGTCTGTCCCCCATGCAGGGGGTATGTAAGGGGTTCACAGTAACTGTATCGCTCGACACGGTTGATGTGGCGACCAAGCCTCGGAGCCACCGCGGCGACACCCGATCGATCGGCGCCGTTTAATCCCCTCGGGCCGTGACCCGAGTATGAGCGTTCGCGCGGAGTTCGACACATGGGCGGCCGATGGCCGTGACCGCGGGATGGAGCAGCGACACTGGCACACCGCGAAACACGCCCTCGCCCGGATGCCGGTCGAGACGGACGAGACGGTGCTCGATCTGGGCTGTGGCAGCGGTTACGCCGGCCGGGCGCTCCGCGAGGCAAAGGACGCTGGCCGCGTCTACGGCCTCGACGGTGCCCCGGAGATGGCGCGGAACGCCCGGGGGTACACCGACGACCCGACGGTCGGCTACGTCGTCGGCGATTTCGATTCGCTGCCCTTCGCCGACGACAGCGTCGATCACGCGTTTTCGATGGAGGCGTTCTATTATGCGCCCGATCCGCACAACACCCTGCGTGAACTCCGCCGCATTCTTCGGCCGGGCGGCACCTTCTACTGTGCCGTGAACTACTTCGAGGAAAACGTCCACACCCACGAGTGGCAGGAAAACATCTCGATCAAAATGACGCGGTGGGATTACGGGGAGTACCGCGAGGCGTTTCGGGACGCCGGATTTCACGTCGCCGAACAGGACACCATCCCCGATAGGGAGACGGAAATTCCCCCCGAAAGCGAGTTTCCGACCGACGACTGGGAGCGCCGGGCGGACATGGTCGAACGCTATCGCGAGTACGGAACGCTTCTGACGGTCGGTGTCGTCCCGTAGCGCCGGTATCCGGTTCGATTCAACGCCGTTACCGGTTCGCGCTATCTACCAGTCTCACTGCCCGATCCGCCGCCACTCCTCGAGCGTGAACCGATCATAGGGCGTCTCGCACTCAAGTTCCCAGCCGTCCTCGTTCCACATCGGATAGTAGCTGTCGCCCTCGTAGCTGCCGTGAACGCGGCTCAACACCATCCGATCGACACGGGGCTGGAGCAACTCGTACGCCTCGGCCCCGCCGAGGACGTAGGTGGTCGGGCGGCCGAGCGATGCCGCGATTTCAAGCGCCTCGGCGACGTCGCCGGCGTGGCAGGCGGTGGCGGGGTCGTATGAGCGTTCGGCCCGGCTCAGGACGACCTGTGCCCGCCCCGGGAGGTCCCCGAGCATCGACTCGAAGGTCAGTCGGCCGAGGATCACCGGCGCATCGGCGACCCGTTCGCGGTACTGTCGTTTGTCCGCTGGGATCGATTCCCAGGGGAGTTCACCGTCGCGGCCGATCACGCCGTTCTCGGCGACCGCGGCGACTGACACCAACTCCATATCTCCCCGTGGGTCCGCGGCGGCATACGCGTTTCTGCGGCGTCAGAAATGACCGAGGCGGTCTCCGATTCGTCACCCGGAGCGGGACGATAGAGCGGTACGGACCGCTCGATACCGCTACGTGCCCGACCGGTCGGCACATATAAACGATTAGGCCCGCGTCCGACGGCCGTTGGGTATGCCCGACTCGACCGACGATCCGAACGTCCTGTTGCTCGTCCTCGACTCCGTGCGAGCGCGGAACTGTTCGCTGTACGGCTACGAACGGGAGACGACGCCGTTCCTTCGGTCCTTCGCCGACCGCGCGACCGTCTACACCCAGGCACGGGCTCCATCGAACTGGAGTCTGCCGAGCCACGTGAGCATATTTACCGGTCTCGAAACGCACGAACACCGCATCACCGTCCACGACCGGCTCCGGCCGGGCAACACGGTGTTCGAAACCCTCGAGGATAGAGGGTACGAGACGGGGGTATTCACCGAGAACGGGTTTGTGGCCGCCCACGAGGTCGGCCTGAACGAGGCCTTCGGGACGGTTCGGACGGTCCCCGAGGCGTACGACGGGCGCTATGACACGACCTCGTCGAATCCCGGCCCGGACGGGTTCTATTATGCCGACGCGTTCGCCTCGTGGCTCGACGACCGGGACGGCCCCTGGGCCGCTTGCCTGAACCTCATGGACGCCCACCGTCCCTTCGAACCGCGCACTGAGTTCGACCGGTGGGGCAACGAGCGAGCGCGCGAGATACAGCGCTCCCTGCCGGTTCGCTGGGAGTGGGCGTTCCACGGCGGCGAGCGTTCGTTCGAGGAACTCGACGCGCTCGAGTCACTGTACGACGGCGGAATGAGACAGGACGACGCGATCGTTCAGGATATCGTCGGGACGCTCGAGCAACGGGGACTGTTCTCGGACACGCTCGTCGTGATCTGCGGCGACCACGGCGACGGGTTCGGAGAACGGGGCCTCCTCCCGGACGAACCACGGGCGGTATCGCACATCGTGCCGATGAGTGAATCGCTGTTGCACGTCCCGCTTGTCGTCAGTGCGCCCGGACAGACCGATTCCCACCGGATCGACCGACCGGCCGCGCTGACGGCGTTTCCGGATGTCGCCCTCGGGCGGGCCGACCGCTCGAGCGGGTTCGCAACGGACACCGTCTACGCGACGAAACAGCCCGTGACGGGCGAACTCCGCGAGCGCTTCGAGCGCGCCTGCGATCGGGTCGAGCCTTACACCGCGACGAGCCGTGCGGTGTACGTCGCGGACCCCGAACGCCCCGGCAGCGTCGAGAAGTGGTATCGATGGGGGCTAACGGCGACCGCCTGCCGGATCCCGGAGGCGGGCGTCGTCAACGTGGGGCCGGCGATCGACCCCGGCGCCGTCAACACCGCCTTTGGGCCGGGGGCGTTCGATCAGGCTACCGGGTCGGGACCCCCCGATTCCGGCGGTATCCGGGAACCGCTCGAGGGGGCGGGGGTCTCGGAGGCGACGCGCGACCAACTGTCGGCGCTCGGGTACTACTGACGCCCGAAACGGGGGCGTGGCGGTGTTCTTACTCCTCGTAGCGCTCGCCGGCCGGGATCGCTATCTCGAGCCAGTTTTCTTGTGGCGGCAGCGGGCACTCGTAGGCGTCGGTGTACGCACAGAAGGGGCTGTACGCGAGGTTGAAATCCAGCGGGAACGTGTCGCCGTCCTCAAGCTCTCCGTCGTAGTGCAGTTCGATGTATCGACCCGCCGGATACGTCTGTTGGCCCGTCGTCTTGTCGCGGAACGGGACGAACAGCGACCCCTCATCCTGATCGACGCGGGTATAACCGACGAGAGTCTGCTCCGTCGGCTCGCCGCTTGCGTTCGGCACCTCGAAGTGCAGCCGCGCAGCCCGCTCGTAGAGCTGTTCGCCGTCAGCGGTCGTCTCCATCGTGACCGTCTCGTCGCTCTCATCGAGTTCGACCGTCACCTCGACGCGGTAGTCGGGACCGGGCTCGAAGTAGTCGAGGCCGTCAAAGTCCTTTCGTCCCTCCGGGCCGAGCGGCGAGGAGTGGGGCACCTCGAACTGTTCGTCCTTCTGTTCGCGGTACGACACGAGCTCCTCCCGCCAGGAATCAACGTCAAAGTCCATATGCGTGTTTGGTGGCGACGCCCGATAAGCCAAACGGGATGCCGCCCCCGGCCTCCGCTGTGGGGTCGCCGGGTCGTCTCCGGACACCCGGTCACCGCGGGTGCCGTCGATACGTCTTTAAGTGAAGCCGAGTCAGTTTCGTTCGTGTCCCCGGACCCCGAGTGGCGAGCGATCTTCGGCCACGACGAGCCCTACGACGACCAGGTCGACGGTATCGAGACCGCGATCGAAACCGCCGTCGAATCCGGTTTCCTGGCGCTCGAGGGCGCCTGCGGCACCGGAAAGACGATGCTCGCGCTCACCGCCGGACTCTCGTTAGTCAGGGACCCCGACTCGTCGTTCGAGCGTGTTTTCGTGTTGACGAGCGTCAAACAGCAGCTGAAACAGTTCGAGGCCGATCTCCGGACGATCAACGCGGACCTCCCTGAGGACTGGCAGCCGATCTCGGCGATGACGCTCGTTGGAAAAGCCGATGTCTGCCCATATAATCTCGCCGGGGCGGGCGGGATCGACGACAAAAACGTCTACGAGCGCTGTGAGGGGCTTCGCGAGCGAACCCGGGGGATCGCCGACGGCGAGACGACCGCCGCCTCGCTGGCCGGGGCCGCAAGGAGCCAGCAGGTCGGCCTGGCCGATTCGGGTGGCGAGGCCGACTTCCTCGAGGCCGCCGGCGAGCCGACCCCCTACCCGAGGGCGATGCCCGAATCCGACGGCGGGACCGAGTACTGCCCCTTTTATGCGGGGTACCTCGAGGACCTGCCTGATGAGGGCGACCCGATCGAGGCCGTCCCGTTCGACCCGACCGACCACGGCCTCATCGAGACCGACGATCTGATCCGGCTCTCGGCCGGCCGCGGCAGTTGTCCGCACTCGGTGATGGGGGCGCTCCTGCCGAGCGTCGAAGTACTCGTCGGTAACTATTATCACGCCTTCGATCCGATGACGGTCGACTCGTTCACCGGTGGCCTCATCGACGAGAAGACGTTCGTGGTCTGCGATGAGGCCCACATGCTGGAACCGCGGGTGAGAGACCTCGTCGGCGACGGCGTCTCCGATCGTGCGCTCTCGGACGCAGCGCGCGAACTCTCCCGCGTGATCGAGCCGGTGGCCGCGGTCGAGGAGGCCGGAGCCGGGACACAGTACGGTGGGGATGCGAAAGAGCAGGCCGGGACGATCCGGGAGGTGCTCTCGGACTCGGACGTGACGCTCGGCGAACTCCGGGACACGCGGCGGTTCCTGACGTCGCTGCTCGATCGGCTCGACGACCGCGTGACGGACCATCTCGACGACGAACGCCCCGGATGGCACGAGAACCTCCCCGATCTCGGCGACCGCGAGATCCCGCTCCGTGACCCCGAGCGGCCGGGGGCGGACGAACTCACGCGGTGGGCCGAGCGCAACGGCTTCGACGCGCGGGTCTGGAGCCGCGCCGAGAGCGTCTGTGCGGTGGTAGGGCGGGTTCTCAACACACTCGAGGAGGAAGACAAACGCCGCGCCGCGCCGCCGGTGGGGCGGACGCTCACGCGCTGGCACGCCGCGGATCACACCGATTTCTTCCGGGAGATCGAACTGGAACGGACCTGGGACGACACCCGACCGGCGGGGTCGTGGAAGCGGGCCTACACCGCGACCTACAGCCTCCACAACTGTCTACCCGCGGGGGCGATCGGCGAACAGCTCGACGAGTTCGGCGGCGGGGTGTTGATGAGCGCGACGCTCGAACCCCTCGAGGTGTTTGCGGAGGTGACGGGGCTCGACCACCTCGAATCCGAGGCCGGCCGCCCCGTCGTCGAACGGACGTACGGCCTCGAGTTCCCGGAGGAGAACCGCGCCTCCTTCGCGCTGGCCGCCCCGAAGTTCACCTACGAGAACCGCGGCGACGTCGGCGAGACGACCCCGACGCGGCGCGCTCATGCCCGAGCGATCCGGCAGGTCGCGGCGTCCCCGGGCAACGTGTTGGTCGGGATGCCCTCCTACCGGGAGGCGGAGTGGGCCGCGGAGACGCTCTCAGAGCTCGACAAGCCAGTCCTGCTCGACGAGGCGACCGACGACGTGGCGACCGAGCAGTTGAAGCGCGAGTTCTTCGAGGGGAAGCCGAAGGTGCTGGTGACGAGCCTTCGCGGGACGCTCACCGAGGGCGTCGACTACCGCGGTGACAGGCTCTCGGCCGCGATCGTCTGTGGCGTCCCGATCATCAACACCGCGAGTCCACGGACGCGCGCGGTCCGGACCGCTTACGAGCGAGCCTTTGGGGACGGATTTAAGTATGCCCTTTCGGTGCCGGCCGTCAGGAAGGCCAGACAGGCGGTCGGACGGGTCATCCGCGGCCCCGACGAGTGCGGGGTCCGGGTGCTTTGCGATGAACGCTACGCGAAGGCGTCGTGGAACAGCGTCCGCGGGTTGCTCGGCGAGGCCGAGCGCGAGGAGTTCCAGCCGGTCGGCACGGAAATGTTCGAGTACGCTCTTGAGGGGTTTCGAGAACGGTAAGCTGACGCCCGCGCCCGAGCGGCCGCGGTGGTGGGCGGCCGTGTGAGTGTGTGGTCAGAACCGTAGAAAACAGCCAGTCGCTGGCAGCGAGCACGCGTTCGGGCGCGCTCCTTCCCTTCCTCGGACCGTGCGTCGGCGGTCACCGGGTCGCACGTCCGATCGCACGTTAACGGATGTCGTATCGGTATAAAAAGATGCTGGCCGACACAGTTCTCGAAACCGCCGCCTAGGCGCTGTCGAAGGCGAGAGTGCCCGTCTGTTATAATCCCGCACCGGCGTCGACGGTCGTCGAGTCGCCATCGGCGTGGCGAATCGACACCTCGTGGCCGGTGTGGCGGGCGTGGGTCTCCGCCCAGCGGCGCGCCGGGCGCTCGGTGAGAAACTCGTCGGCGTCTGAACACTGTTCGCAGGCGACACACCACGGCTGGACCTCATCGGGGAAGTGTCCGGCGTGGCGCTTGTGATCGAGCGCGAACCGCTCGACAGCCCGGTTACCGACACGAAGCGTATCGAGTTCGTACTCGAGGTCCCACTCCGCTCCACACCGGCTACACGTCACCGTCGGCGTGTCGTCGATGTCGTCCGTTTCGAGCCCCCCGCCGTCGAAGTGGTCTGACACGGCTGGCAATTGGGCGGGCGCGTATATATGTACTCGGGACGGACGGGTGAACTGCCCTACTCCCTCGGCGCTACGCGCCTCGGTTCTTGAGGCCGGAGGCTCCACCTCGAAAATGCTGAAGCCACGGCCGCTCCGACTATCGAGCGCGCCCCGTCCGTCGTCCCCGAGATGTCGCCTTCCCGCCCGTCGGCGTTGGCCCTCTCGGGTCAATATGTATAATCTTCCCCGACGATTGTGTTAAATATATAGTGAATATTAAGTTCTCGCACAACATTTGGATGCATATGGAGACACGCAAGGTACAGCGGCTGGGGCCGTCAACGCTCGCGATGACGCTACCCGCGGAGTGGGCGAGCGAGCAGAGCGTCGAAAAGGGCGATGAGGTGTCGCTCCGGATGGGCAGCAAGGGAACCCTGACCGTCATGCCCGAATCGGTACAAAAAGAGGAGAGCGAGGCGGTCATCCACGCACAGAACCTCGACGCCGACTCCGTCGAGCGCGCAATCGTCGCCCAGTACGTGCTCGGCCGTCGTGTCATCCACGTCGAGGTCGAAAGCGGCGGTACTCTCGACTCCGCACAGATCAACGCCGTCTACAACGCCGAAACGCAACTGATGGGCCTCGGCGTCATCGAGGAGACGCCCGAGCGAATCGCCATCCGGTGTTCGGTTGATCCGGAGGACTTCACGCTGGATAACCTTCTCGAACGGCTCGAATCGACGGGGTCGACCATGCGAAACGAGGGGATCAAGTCCCTCGCCCACGGAAACCCCGACCTCGCACAGCGGGCATTAAACCGCGAACGCCAGGCCAACAAGATCTTCGTCCTCCTGTTGCGGCTTATCTTCACCGCCTATCAAAACCCCAACCTCGCGCGGGCAGTCGGCCTCGACTCCGGCTTTCCGCTCATCGGCTACCGCGCCATCGCCAAGAATCTGGAGTTGACCGCCGACAACGCCGAGGACATCGCCGAGATCGTCCTCGAAACGGAGGGGCACACGCTCAACGTCGACAGCGCCACGATGCGGCGCATCCGAGATTTCACGGACCAGGTCAACGAGATTACGGAACTCGGCGTCGGGGCCGCGGTCCATCGCGATTACGATATGGCGATCGAGACGCGCAACCTCTTTGCGGAGATCAGAAACCGCGAGGTCGAGATCCTCAACGATCTCGAGGAGATGCCAAACGAGGACCTCCTCCGTGTGCGGGAAGTACTCGTCAGCCTCGGCCAGACCGCCCAATACGCCGTCCGGAATGCCGAGATAGCGACGAATCTCGCGCTGAATAAGGACAGCGACCACGTCACGGTCAGATAAGCAGTGAGCATCACCGGTCGCTGTCTCCGACACGCCCGCCGATACGAGTTTCTCGCCGCCTGTTCCTCAATGGACTGACGATCGACGCCGACTTCGGTTGCTCGCGCAGCGACACTCGTGGGGCCTCGCCCCCGGTTATCTCTCCGCTTTCCCCGTCTTACTCGTCCACATCGTCTCGGAGGCTCGGGTGCGTCGTCGGTTCGTCGCCGTGTGGCGTCTCGAACGCCTCGGCCATCACCGTCATCGACTCGCGCTCGCGGCGGCGGCGCTCCTCGGCGTCGATCTCCTCACAGCCGGGGGGCACCTCGCGTCCCCGATCGGTGAAGTACCCCTCCGGCGCGACCCAGTCGTGATAGAACGGAACCTCGGAGTCCTCGATCAGCGTCAACGCGACCTCGGAACCGTGACCCGCACAGACGACCGTCTGGTGGGCCTTGCCGGTAATTCGGCCGGCAGCGTACAGTCCCTCTAGCCCCGTTCGACCCCGCTCGTCGACGTCAATGTAGGTTTTCGACCCGCGTTCGAAGAGATCGACCGAATCGACCCCGCGCAGGTACTCCGGGTCGCTCCACGACGCCGCGAGGACGTAGTCCGCGACGAGCGTCGGGGGATCGGCGTCGTCAGTGTCGAGCCGAACCCGAAAGCGGTCCTCGTCCGAGAGGAGGTCGGCGACGCGCCCGTTCTCGAGGAGACAGCCGTTTCGCTCGGCCCCGCGTTCGAGCAGGTCGGCAAACAACCGGGGGTTGACGCCGGCGGGAAACCCCGGAACGTTCTCGAGGTGTGCGTTCCGGCGGAGGATGGACTCGCCGCCACCCAGGACGACCGTATCGAATCCCGCGCGGGCGAGGAAGGTGCCAGCGGTCAGTCCGGCGACGCCGCCGCCGATCACGACGACCCGCCCAGCGTCGGGCGCTGAATCATGATTGCTCATACCACCCATTGGGGCGGCCTCAACACAAACGCCTCGGTTCGACGGGAGGCTTTTATTACCGAGCGCCGCAGTACGACCGTGAGCGAGTACGTACTCTACGGTGGGAAGGGCGGCGTCGGCAAGACGACCTGTGCGGCCGCGACCGCGCTCGGTCGCGCTCGGGCGGGAGTTCCAACGCTCGTCGTTTCGACCGACCCGGCCCACTCGCTGTCGGACGTCTTCGATACGCCGATCGGGGCCGAACCGACGCAGGTCCGCGAGGGACTCGACCTGTGGGCCGTCGAGGTCGATCCCGAGGATCGGATCGGCCGATACCGAGGACAGATCAGCGCCGCCCTCGAGGATCTCGAGGAACTCGGCATCACCCTCGACGGGGACGATCTCGACGACGTCATCGAGGCCGGCGTCGCCCCCGGGACCGACGAGGCGGCGGCGATGGACCTCTTCGTTGACTACATGGACGACCCTCGATACGACTGCATCGTCTTCGACACCGCGCCGACGGGCCACACGCTTCGGCTGTTGAAACTGCCGGACGTGATGGAGTCGGCCGCGGGAAAACTCATCACGGTCAAATCACAGGTTTCAAGCCTCGCAGAGTCCGTCCAGGGGTTTCTCGGGAGCGGGGGCGACGACGAGCCGGACGACGACGGTCCCGACCTCGACCTCGAGGCGTTACAGGAACGGATGGCGCGCGTCGGGGAGGCGCTCCGGGACCCGGATCGAACGGAGTTTCGGGTCGTGCTCGTCCCGGAGACGATGGCGATCCTCGAGAGCGAGCGCCTCCTGTCGGAGCTCGACACCCACGGCGTCCCGGTCGGCGGGGCCGTCGTCAACAGGGTGCTCGAGGACCCCTCGCCGGACTGTAATCGGTGTCAGTCGCGCCACCGACGCCACCGTAACCGGATCGAGGAGGCCCGCGAGCGACTTTCACCGCCGCTGACGATTGTGCCGGAACTGCAGGAGGAGGTTCACGGCTTCGACGCAGTTGAGGAGATAACTGGACATCTCGACGGCTCGCAGGCCACAGACGCGAGTCGGTAGCCGACGCCGACGGCCGCACCGTGGTTATTTTTCCCCGGCCCCTCGGCGGCGCCGGCGGAGATAAAGCGACAGCGTGCTCGCGAACGCGAGCAGGGCGGCCACAGTAGTGATCGCGAACGCGACCCGGTAGCCGAACTCGGTGTACGTGACCGTCCCGGCGACGGCGTCGCCGGTCCGGTATCGGTCGACGGCCAGCCCCATGAGCGTCGGCAGGACGGTCGCGCCGAAGAAGCCTGCGCCGTTGATCGTCCCGGTTGCGACGCCGCTGGCCTCGGCAGGGTATCGCTCCTTGATCACCGGTAACGTGAGGACGGAGACGCCCATGCCGCTCCCGACGAGGAAGTACACCGCTGCGACGACGGGCAGCGGCGGTGATCCAAGGAGTGGGATGACGGCGAGCGCCAGCGTGAAGACACCGAAGCCGACGACCATCGGGAGGAGCCGACGCCCGACCCGGTCAGAAACCCACCCCACGCCGGGGCCGCCGACGAGGATGCCCACCGAGCCGAGGAGCGTGAAATACGACGCGGTCGTGACGTCGAGGCCGTACACTGAGACGAGATACGGGACGCCCCAGAGGCCGACAACGGTCAGGATCGTCCCCATCCCCGAAAAAAAGGTCAGCGAGAGGAGCCACTGGTCGGGATCGGCGAGCAACTCGCGGAGGTAGCCGCCGGTCTCGGCGAGCGTCACCGACGCCTGCTCGGGCACGTTCTCGATGGGGGTGAGCCCCGCCGCGGCCGGTGACTGCCGCGCGAACGCGAAGACGGCGACCCCCGAGACGATCCCGCCAGCAGCAAGGGCAAACACCGTTGCACGCCAGCCGAACCGCCCGACTGCAACCGCGAGCGGCGTCGTTGCGAGGATCGCGCCGATGCCGGCGATCCCGGACGTCAGCCCCGCCATCGTTGCGAACTCGTCAACGCGGTACCAGTTCGCACAGAACCGAAGGATCGAGACGAAGATGACGCCGCTGCCGAGGCCGATGACCGCCCGCGAGAGCGCCGCGCCGGCGTAGCCGCCACTGGCGGTGAAGCCGACCGCTCCGAGGCTAAGAACAAGCGCGCCCACCGAGCCGACGTACCGCGGTCCGTAGCGGTCCGCGAGCACTCCCGTCGGGATCTGGATGAACGCGTAGATCACGAAGAACGAGGCGTGAAGCGTCCCGAGCTGCGAGGCCGTAATATCGAAATCAGCCGTCAGCTGTTCGGAGATAACTGCCGTCGAGAGCCGGTGAACGTTGACGAAGAGGAACACCGACGCTAGCGCCCCCCACGCGAGCCAACGCCGCTTCGTGGGGTCCGAAAACAGGTTCACGCCCGACGTTGACCGCACGGTTTGGTAAGAATTATGATGTCACTACTCCCGTACGTCGGGTAGCAATACCCTCACCATCGGGGCGTCGGGGATGGCGGCCGAAGTGCGCCCGAGCACCGGGGTGTGACGCTCCGTCGCGTCCGGCCGCAACGGTCCTGCCGGCATAACGGGGGCCCGCTTCAGTCGTCGTCGGCAACCGGCGGTTCTTCGCGCGGCCCGCCGGGGTGGCCCTCGTGAGCAACGGCGTGGGCCAGCAGTTCCTCGGAGATGTCCGGAACGTCCGCCTCGGTGACGGGCCCGTGTTCGGCGATCGCTTCGAGATCGCGGGGGAACGCCCGGAGGTCGTAGTGGTTACCGATCCCACAACGGGCGCCCTCGCCCATCGCCGTCGGGATCTGGTTGTGTCCGGGCGTCACGTCGCCGACAGCGTAGACGCCGTCGACGCTCGTTCGGCCGTGGTCGTCGACCGCGATGGTACCGTCGTCGTTCAACTCGACGCCGAGTGATTCGGCGAGATCGGTGTTGTACTCCGCGCCGTACATCGGGAAGCCGCCGCGGTACTCCCGGACGGCCCCGTCCTCGAACTCGAACGCCGAGAGCCAGCCGTCGTCGTTCTTTTGCATCCCGACCACGTCCTCGTGGATGATGTCGATCGGGTGGTTCTCGAGCATCTCGGCGGTCTCCTCGGACCACTCGATTTCCTCGCCGCGGGTGAGGATGTCGACATCCGGCGTGAAATTCAGCATGATCATGGCGACGTGGGCGGCCGAGTCGCTCGTCCCCATCACGTACACCGATTCGTCGACGAACATGTAGGCGTCACAGTGGAGACACCAGTGGAGTCCCCTCCCGGTCCGAGGCAGCGGCGGGTCCGGGCGCTCGTCTGAAAAGCCCGTCGCGAGGACGACGTGGTCGGTCGTCACCTCGGTGTTGCCAGCGGTGACGTGGAAGCCCTCACCGTCGTCGAGCGGTTCAATGTCGGTAACGAAGTCTTGGACGTAGTTGGCTCCGTAATCTTGAATCTGCTCGGTCGCCGTCGCGAGGAACTCGTTGCCGGAAACATCCTCGGTCACGCCGATGACGTTGTGCGTGTCGAGCATCATCGCTGCGCGGCCGCCACCGCGGTTGATGACCGCCGTGTCGTGTCCGAGCCGGGTCGCATAGAGCGCCGCTGTCAGCCCGGCCGGGCCGCCACCGACGACCGTCACCTGATAGTTGTCTGTCATCGATATCTCTTAGGACGCCAAGTCGCTTAACTTTCCGGCCGGTGTGCCCCGTCGATGAACGACCGCCGATGATCGGGTGAACGGCGAATACCGGCAGCGGGCGCTTGCGTGTCATTTACTCTCGTGGCGAAGGACAGGTGATATAAGTGATGAGCCCCTATATCATGCTGGACCACTCGCGCCAGGGGACGACGCCACCCCCGCTGTGGGACAGGGATATCATGACCAGTCGTGTATACAGACTTCACTCGACGCTGGAACTGCAACTCGAAGACGTCCACGAGTTTTTCGACGGGTACGATCTGCCGGTCGAAATCGAGGACGTTGACGTGACGAGACGAAACAACACGCTCATTGTCAGCGCTGTCGCCGCCGAGGACAACATCTCGAAGTATACCCCGACGGCACAGCTGAAGGCGAGCATCACCGAAAATCGGCTCTACGAGACCGAAGACGGCTGGCAGGAGACGCCACCGGAGCCGGATACCGGCGCCTCGATCAGCGACGACGACGACGACGGCCCACAGTGGGGGAACTTCAGCGACGGCTCCCAGATGCAAGAACAGGAACCCGAAATCAACTCGAAACTCGTTGAGTACGCCTGCTTCAAAGGTGACCGCGAAACCGTGCTCCAGAACACGGCGTTGCAGTACCCGATGTTCGAGGTCCTTCGGGACCTCGCGAAGTTCGCCGAAAAGGGAACACTGACAGCGATCGTCGCCGTCGACGACGATCTTAAGGCGATCCGAATCGTCGACGGCGAGGGGCGGTCCGCGAGCGTCGAGGTCGTCGACGACCCGCAGGAACGCAGCTCCGAGAACACCGTCGACTGGCGCGACAACAAGTTTATCAGCGGCTGATCTCCTGTCTCAGCACGTTCGCTTCCACGCACACCCGACAGCGGCGTTCATCGGCAGACGGCACGTTCTAGTAGCGAACCGACCGAACACCGGCCGTGTCGTTGGTCACCGCGCTCACTGACGCGATCCGCCCCGTCTTTTCGATCGCCGCGGTCGCGTTCGGCCTCGGCAGGGGTGTCGGGCAGGTGTTCGTTCTGGCGTGTGCGATGCCCGCCGCCGTGACGCCGCTGCTTTTGACCGTCGAGTACGACCCCGGCGGTGAAGGCGTAATCCGCTCCGAGTACGTGAGCACGGCGATCTTGCTGTCAACGATAGAAGTGCCGCCACGCTGGCGCTGCTTCTGTTCGCGTTGCACTCGGGAGTGCCGTTTTGAGGGCCAGAGCCCGTAGCTGCCACGACCGGCCGTCAACCGATACAATAAATATTGTTGACGAGTACGCAACCGTATGAGCAACTCGACGGCGGCTGACGTGGACCTCGTTGGCGACGAAACCGCCGGAAACATTGCGCGTGCGGCGCTCTTCGCGGCGCTCATGGGCGCGTTCTCGTACGTCTCGTTTCCGTATCCGCTGTCGCCGGCCCCGGTCACCCTCCAGGTGCTCGGGGTCTTTCTCGCCGGACTGTTCCTCGGCCCGCTGTGGGGCGGCGCATCGATGGTGCTGTATCTCCTCTCCGGGGCGATCGGCGCACCAGTCTTCGCGGGCGGTAGCGCCGGCATCGGCGTGTTACTCGGCCCGACCGGCGGGTACCTCTTCTCGTATGCCGTCGCGGCTGTCGTCGTTGGAGTGATCGCCCACGGGGGGCTCCGAGTGCGGTCGCTCGCCGAGACGCCGGTCGTCCGGATGCTCGCAGGGATGATCGCTGCCACGGTCGTCATCTACGGAATTGGCGTCCCATTCCTGTGGTGGAACCTCGATATGACGCTTCGGACCGCCGTGATCACGGGCGCGGTCGTCTTCGTCCCCGCCGAGGCGGCGAAGATGGCCGCGGCGGTCGGGATCGTCAGAAGCGACGCGATCCGGGCTGAATGATAACGGTCCGGGACCTCCGGGCCGAACGCGGTGACACGACGGTTCTGGACGGGCTGTCGCTTCGGATCGAGGACGGCGAGTTCCTCGTCGTCGCGGGGCCGAACGGCTCCGGGAAGACGACGCTTGTCCGCCAGTTCAACGGGCTTCTTGAGCCGGAATCGGGGACCGTCCGGGTCGACGGGATCGACGTCTCCGAGAACCCCGTCGCAGCCCGTACGTCCGTCGGGATGGTGTTTCAGAACCCACGAGACTGTTTCGTCGCCGCGATAGTCGGCGCAGACGTGGCTTTCGGCCCGGAGAACCTCGGATTCGATCGCGAAAAGATTGACCGCCGGGTCGGGACGGCCCTCGAGGCGGTGGGGATGGCCGACCACCGTGAGGCCCGTATCGATCGGCTCTCAGGTGGCCAACAGGCCCGCGTCGCCGTCGCGGGGGCGCTCGCTATGGAGCCGGATCATCTCGTGCTTGACGAGCCGTTCACGGGGCTCGACTACCCGGCACGGCGGTCGATCCTCCGACGGCTCGGGGCACTCTCGGACGCCGGGACGAGCGTGATCGTCGTCACGCACGACCTCCGGGAGTTGGGTGACCTCGCCGACCGCATCGTCGTGGTCTCTGCGGGGACAGTTGCGCTCGAAACCGACGGTCCCGGGGACGAACAGCTCGCCGAGTTCGGCGTCCGGCCGTGTTGAGCTACGAGCCGGGGGATTCGGTCGCCCACCGGCTCGACCCCCGGTCGAAACTCGCCGTCCAGATCGGGTTCGCGGCGGCCGCGTTCGCCCACACGACGCCCAGGGGGCTTGCGGCGTTGACCGTCGCGGCGCTTCTGGTGTTGGTCATCGCCCGAACCGATCCACGGCGGGCGCTCTGGGAGGTGCGGTTCGTCGTGCCCTTTCTCGTTGCTGCCCCGCTTATCGAGGGGTTCGCCTGGGGGGCGTGGTTCGTGCTCGCCGACGCCGTCGCCCCGGCGCTTGCCGGGTACCGCGTCCTGCTCGTGGTGGTTGTCGCCGCCGCCTACGTCCGCACCACGCCAGTCCGGGACTCGCGGGCGGCCATCCAACGGACGATCCCGGGACGGGCGGGGCAGTTCCTCGGGATGGGTGTCGCGTTCGTCTTCCGGTTTGTGCCGGTTTTACAGGCCGACATCGCTCGAATTCGAGACGCACATCGATCCCGGCTCGGAACCGAGCGTTCGGTCCCCGATCGGATGGGCCTGCTCGCTGTTGCGGCGTTTAACCGTGCCTTCGAGCGGGCCGACCGGTTCTCGCTCGCGCTGCGGGCGCGGTGTTTCTCTTGGAACCCGACGTTGCCCGAGTTGCGGCTCTCGCGGCTCGATTCAGTCGCGCTCGCCGTCGCGGCAGCATTTGTCCTCGCGGCGCTACAGCCGCTGATCACATGATCGTCGTTGTGTCCCCCGGCGATTCGACGGCCGATATCGAAACGTAACGAACGACCGTGTGGCAAAACTTAAGCGGGTCCCATCCCCCTCAATTCGTATGTCCCCGGTGGTTCCACTGCAGGCCGAGGAGGTCACCCGCAAGACTTTCTGGCTCATTTCCACGCACGAGAAGGCCCTCTTTTACTTCCTCGCGACCGTTACTGTCGTCGTCTTCGCCTACGGCACGTACGATCGATTCGCCCGCTACGCCCGCGGCACCGACGACTGGTTCGACCGTCTCGACGACCTCCCCGGTCGGATCGCCGCCGCCGCCAAGATCGTCGGCTCCAACGAGAAACAGTTCAACCGGGATCTGGTCGGCGGTCTCATGCACGCGTTCATCCTCTGGGGATTTCTCGCGCTTTTGATCGCCACGACAATCCTCTTTATCGATGAGTGGTACCGCGTACTCACAATCGCCCTCGGCGAGCGGCAGTCCTTCTGGACGGGCGATTTTTATCTCTCCTATCAACTCGTCACCGACGCGCTCGGGTTGTTGTTCGTCGCCGGCCTCTCGATCGCCATCTGGCGGCGTTACGTCGCCCGAACGGAGCGCCTTCACGGCAAACACACCGACTGGGAGGACGACTTCCTCGTGTGGTCGCTGTTCGCCCTTGGAGCGGGCGGCTTCCTGCTGGAGGGGCTTCGCATCGTCGGCTCCGGTGAGGCCATCCCGACTGTTGAGCCAGTCAGCTTCGTCGGCACCGCCACCGCTCTCGGTCTCGCCGGCCTCGGGATAGACGCCTCGATGGCGGCCACCATGTACCCGCTAGCGTGGTGGTCTCACGCCCTGTTGGCGTTCCTGTTCATCGCCGCCATCCCCTACGCCAAGCCGTTTCACATGCTCTCGTCGTTCGCCAACGTCGTCACAAGAGACGAGCAGGCCGGCGCCCGGCTGCCGGGCATCCCCGCGGATCTCGACGCTACTAACGCCGAGTCGATCGACGATTTCTCTTGGAAAGAACTGCTCGATCAGGACGCCTGCACGAAGTGCGGTCGCTGCTCGTCGGTCTGTCCGGCGAAAGCCTCCGGCCGACCGCTCGACCCCCGGGACGTCATTCTCGATCTCAAAGCCTACCGCGAATCGCTCGAACGGGAGGGCGGCGACACAAAGGAAATCGTCGCCGATGGCGGCGTCATCGACCGCTCGACGATGGAGTCGTGTATGTCGTGTATGGCCTGTATGGATGCCTGCCCCGTCGAGATCGAACATCTAAAGAGCTTCACCCGGCTGAACCGCCAGCTGACCGATCAAGGAGACATCCAGCCGAGCCTCCAAGACGTCTTCCAGAACGTGATGACGAAGGGCAACACGTTCGGAGACTCGCCAGGTGCCCGCGGCGACTGGACCGACGACCTCGACTTCGAGGTGACGGACGCCCGCGAAACCGAGGTGGAGTATCTGTGGTACGTCGGCGATTATCCGTCATACGACGACCGGAACAAGAAGGTCGCCCGATCGTTGGCGAAAATCTTCGAGGCGGCCGACGCTGAGGTCGGCATTCTCTACGACGATGAGGTGTACGACGGCAACGACGTCCGGCGCGTGGGCGAGGAGTTCCTCTACATCGAGCAGGCGGGAACGCTGATCGACTCCTTTGAGACGTGCGAGTTCGAGACGATCGTCTGTACGGATCCGCACTCGTACAACACGTTCAAGAACGAGTACCCGGAGGTCGACTTCGAGGAGTTCGCGGACGATCCGATGATGGAGTTCGATATCGAGGGATCTTGGAACGCCGAGGGCGAGATCGACGTGTATCACTGGACCCAGGCGGTCGAGGAGTTGGTCGGGACGGACGCGCTCGGCCTTGCGGGAAGTGAGCTCGAATACACCGTCACGTACCACGATCCGTGTCACCTAGGTCGGTACAACGACGAGTACGAGGCGCCGCGGGAGCTGATTCGGGCGACCGGCTGTGATCTTCACGAGATGCCACGCAACCGCGCGAACAGTTTCTGTTGTGGGGGCGGCGGCGGCGGACTCTGGATGGAACTCGAGGAGGAGGAGAAGCCGAGCGAGGAGCGTCTGCGCGAGGCTCTGGAGGACACCGATGCGGGGAGTGCCGTCGAGAAGTTCGTCGTCGCCTGTCCGATGTGCATGACGATGTACGAGGACGGCCGCAAGACGGGCGGTTTCGAGGCGTCGATCGAGATCGTCGACGTCGCCGAGTTGCTCGTCGAGGCGCTCGAAGCAGGGAGCGACGAGGCCGTTCCGGGCGAGACGGGGTCGGGAACCGACACCGCACCGGCCGACGACTGAGTCCGCCGTCAGCTACTTACTCGTCGCGTTTGACTCCGGGGTTCGTGACTGCGCCGTTGGCGGCGGAGCCGAACGCGTCGCCGTATTTCCGAAGGACGCCGCCGTCGTAGGCGGGGTCGGGCTGTTCCCACGCGTCGAGGCGGGCCCCGAGTTCCTCGTCGGAGAGGTCGACCGCAAGGGTTCGCTCGGGGATGTCGACGGTGACGTGATCGCCGTCCTCGAGAGCGGCGATCGGGCCCCCGACGAACGCCTCGGGGGCGACGTGGCCGATCATCGGGCCGCGGGTCCCACCGGAGAAGCGCCCGTCGGTGAGCAGCGCCACGTCGTCCTCGTGGCCTGCACCGACGACGGCGGCGGTGACGCCGAGCATCTCTCGCATTCCAGGGCCGCCCCTCGGTCCCTCGTTGCGGATGACGATGACATCGCCCGACTCGATGTCGCCGTCCTGAACGTAACGCATCGCGCCCTCCTCGTCCTCAAAGATCCGCGCCGGCCCTTCGTGGTAGAACTCGTCATCGCCCGTCACTTTCAGGACGGCGCCCTCGGGTGCAAGGTTGCCATCGAGGATCTTGATCGCGCCCTCAGCCTGCTTGGGCTCTTCAACCGTGTAGAGAAAGTCCGCCTCGATCTCGCTGTCGGCCGGCAGGCCGTGCTCTTCCTCGAGGAACTCGAGTTCCTCCTCGATCGTCCGACCAGTAACCGTCATCGCGTCGCCGTGGAACAGATCGGCCTCAAGCAACCGCCGGACAACGACCGGTACGCCGCCGATCTCGTGGAGGTCGTTCATAACGCGCTCGCCGCCGGGCTGGAGGTCGGCGATCTTCGGCGTCCGCCGGGAAATCTCGTCGAACTCCTCGATAGAGAGGTCGATACCTGCCTCCGCGGCGAGGGCAAGCAGGTGCAATACGCCGTTCGTCGAGCCACCGATCGCAGTCTGGAGGGCGATGGCGTTCTCGAATGACTGTTTGGAAATAATGTCGGAGGGGCGGCGGTCGGCTTCGACAACCTCGACGGCGAGTTCGCCGGCCCGGCGGGCGATGGCGTAGCGTTCGTGGTCCTCTGCGGGCGCGGAGGCACTTCCTAGCGGCGCAAGCCCGAGCGCTTCCGAGAGGGAGGCCATCGTGTTCGCGGTGAACATCCCGCCACAGGAGCCGGCGCCGGGGCAGGCGTGTCGTTCGAGATCGTCGAGTTCCTCGCCGCTCATCTCGCCCTGTGCGTAGGCGCCGACGCCTTCGAAGACCTGCACGATCGTCACGTCACGGCCGTCGTGCTCGCCGGGCATGATCGACCCGCCGTAGAGGAACACTGAGGGGAGATCCGTTCGAATCGAAGCCATCATCATACCAGGAAGGTTCTTGTCACAGCCGGCGACGGTAACTAAGGCGTCCATTCGCTCGCCGAAGGAGACCAACTCGACGGAGTCGGCGATGACCTCCCGGGAAATAAGGCTGGCTTTCATCCCCTCAGTTCCCATCGAGATAGCATCGGAGATAGTGACGGTGCCGAACTCGATCGGCATCCCGCCGGCCTCGTCGATCCCATCGATCGCCGACTCGGCCACGTCGTCGAGGTGAACGTTACACGGCGTGATATCGGCGGCGGGGTTCGGCACGCCGATGATCGGCGAGGAGAGGTCCTCGTCGTCGAACCCCATCGCACGGAACATCGCCCGGTGGGGGGCGCGGTCAGGGCCTTCGGTCACATCGCGGCTCCGAAGGTCCTCGTCTTTCCCGTAGCGGCCGGGCTCTCGCTCCGGCGGTGTCTGCTTACTCATACCAACGTCTTGGTGCCGAGTGACTTAATCGCCCGCATCTCTCTCACCGGGGCCGAAGGTGTTCGTTTGTTCACCCGTCTGTGATACTTGTTTACATACTACTAGGTATATTAGGGGGTGACATAATACTTTCTGGGTAATATTGATCTGTATGCGACCGAATACGTTTGTAGCCGAAGCAGAAATGTACGAATGTCTCAAGTGCGGCTCACGCGCGAAAGCCGTCGAGTCGGGTGTGTGCGAGAGCTGCGGCGGCGAACTGCTGCATCTCGGCCGGTCCCGCGACCTGTGAGCGGGTCGTCGCTTCGAGCGAATCACTATAGTGCCCGCGCCCACGCGACTGCCCGAGCGTGGCATGAGCCGCCTCTCGATAGCCCAGTCAGACATCCAACGGGGGCGGCCGACGCCGTTATTACCGCCCGGATGACCCCGAGCACGATTCCGAACCCCCCTATCTCGGCAGTAGTATTTATATTTTTGTCTGAGAATGTGTCTCCCGGGCACAGCCGACGCGGCTATTTACCCTCGTGACGGCTTTTCTCCGTCGATGTCAACCGAGACAGCGACCGCCGGACGCACAGGAATCGTGAACACGACGCCGAAGCGGCTCGCCGCCGGTGCCGTCGGCGGGTTCGTCGGCAGTCTGTTGATGGGCGCGCTAATGCAGACCCTGAACCCCGGGACCCTACAGATGGGCATCCCAGCAATGTACGGCTTTGAGGGACCCGCACTCGGCGTCGGGTGGGCGTTCCACCAGTGGCACGGCGTTGTATTGGGCATCGTCTACGTCCTCGGCGTGGAAAACATCGGATCGCTTCGCCGGACGGCGCGACGGCTCGGCGGTGCGGTCGGTTTGGGAGTCGGCTACGGCGTCGTGACGACGGCACTGCCAGTCTTCGTAATGCCGCTTTGGCTCTCGACGATGGGGTTCGCCGGGGCGCCACCGTTTCCGAACCTCGCGATCCCGGGGACGCTCGTGAACGCAGCGATGCACGTCGTCTATGCGGTCCCGGTTGGACTCACGTACTACGCTGCCACCGGGGACACCACATAAGACCGAACGACCCGACCACGGGCGACCGCGACCCGTTTCACCGACTGTGGCTTGGAGCATCGACTGCGGCCCGGCTTACCGGCCCTGCGAGAGTCGTTTAGCGGTCTCCGGCGGCAGCCCTTCGGCGTCGATTTTGCGTCGCACGCGATCGACATCGTAGGCGGTCCGGCGGAGGTCAACGTCGTTTCGATCCGTGTCCACGACGGCGTACGCGGCGTCGGGATCGCCGTCGCGTGGCTGGCCGACGCTCCCGGGGTTGACGATTACCCGCCCGTCGACCGTCGCCCCGTGTTGGACGTGGGTGTGACCGAGAACGAGGCCGTCGTGGTCGTCAAGATACGGCCGCAGACCGGCAAAATCACGCGGGTACACGTACGAGTCGCGCTCCGCCGGATCGGGGTGGCTGTGGACCAGTCGGTAGGCACCGCCAGCGATGTCCGTCCGCTCCGGACGGGTCCGCAGCCACTCGCGCTGTGGCGCCGAAAGCTCGGCGTCTGCGTGCTTGAGGCCCGCATGGGCCATCTCGTTGTGAGCATACCTGTCTGGGGTCTCAACCACCCGATCGTGGTTGCCCTGAACGGTCACGGAGGCAACCGATCGGATCCGTTCGACACACTCGCTCGGCCAGGGATTGTATCCAACGACATCACCCGCACAGACAACCGTATTGACCGGCGGGAGGTCCTCAAGGACGGCCTCAAGTGCCGGGAGGTTCGCGTGGATGTCGGACAACAGTCCGATCTTCATAATCGGCCTTTGAGCCTCGGCGTTTTAATTTCCAGTACCGGTTCCTCCGCCAACGGGATCTCCTGTGGGTGTGGCCGGATCTATGACTCCGCCGACCGTCGGCAATAGATGTCGCCCCGAACGTCGGCACATGAACGCTGCCCCAAACGTCGAGAAGTATCGATGTGTATATTCGCACTCCCGGCGTGCCTTCGACCGTGCGTTCGGTTGTGAACGAGACACCGGATCAGACAGGACGATGAATGTCGCGTCGCCGGACCGGCGGGGATTATGAACTGGCAGTATCGCCACACTGTGCTGTTGTTATGTACGTTCGCGTTCCTCGTGACGTACTTCGCTCGGTTGGCGATCAGCCCGGTCGTGCCGTTCATCGTCGCCGATTTCGGCGTTTCGAACACAGCCATCGGGATCGCGCTCTCCGGGATGTGGCTCGCCTACGGCGTCTCACAGTTTCCAAGCGGCATCTTGGCCGACCGCTACGGCGAACGGCGTGTGATCCTCGTCGCCGTCGGCGGGACGACCGTCGTGAGCGTCCTCCTGGCCTTTGCCCCGGCGTTTCCGGCCTTCGTCGCGGCGGCGGCCCTCCTCGGACTCGTTGCTGGCCTCCACTACGCGGTGGCGACCGCGCTCCTCTCACGGACGTTTGACGATCTCGGCACCGCCGTAGGTCTCCACTCCATCGGCGGGCCGCTCGCCGGCTTGGTCGCGCCCGTGGCCGCCGCCTGGGTCGGCGTCCGCTACGGGTGGCGGCCGGCAGTCGCGCTCGTGGCGCTTGTCGGTGTTCCGATCTTCCTGCTGTTCGCCAGACACGTCCGGCCGACCGAGCCGCAACGCCCCGACCAACCGATGCGCGAGCGACTCGAAGTCGGTCCGCTGGCCGAACTCCTCTCGCGCCCCGCGATCCTCCTCCCCCTCGTCATCGCGATGATCGGAACGTACGCCGTTCAGGGGCTGATGTCGTTCCTCCCAACGTTTCTGGTCGAGTTTCGCGGCTACTCGGCCGCGTCGGCCGGCGCCGTGTTCTCGGCGTTTTTCCTCATCCGGACGGGCGGACAGATCGCCGTCGGTCGGCTCTCGGATCGCTTCGGCCGCGACATCGCCATCGGGGCCGCAATGCTCGCGGGTGCGGTCGGGATGGGGGCGCTCGTGGCCCCTGTCCACGGGAGTCGCCTCCTCGTCGCCGTCGCCGTCCTGTTGGCCGGGGTCGGGGCGAGTTTCTTTTCGGCGATCGATCCCCGGTTCATGGACGCCCTCGGCGACGCCGAGCGCGGCGCCGGGTTCGGCCTCGTGCGTACCGCTTACACGGTCGTAGGTGCCGCGGGATCGGTCGGCGTCGGCCTCGCGGCCGACCTGTTCGGTTGGGGCGTCTCGTTCGCGTCACTTGCAGCGCTGTTTGCAGGCGCATTCGCGTTGCTCTCCGCGAACGAACTCCTCGGCACGGGGTACTGACGGCACGTTCCGATCCCTCCGGTGTCCGGGGCGACGGACCCGCTCAGATCCCGAAGTCCTGCCCACGGCAGTCGGGACACCGCATCGACGCCGGCGTGTCGGCGGCCGCGTCGTGGGCAGCGGAGAGCGATACTTCGGCGTGACTATAGTTCTCAATGTACTCGTCCGCTGTGTCGAGCGTCCCTCAGTACTCAGCTGCTGAGTCAGTACTTAAGTCAGCCACCGCCGATAGACGGCGTATGACGAACGATCTCGACGGACGCACGGTACTCATCACCGGCGCGAGCAGCGGAATCGGTCGGGCGACCGCGGACGCGATGGCCGCCGAGGGTGCGACTATCGCGTTGGCGGCCCGCAGCGAGGATCGGATCGCGGCCCTCGCCGACCACCTCGACACGGACGCCATCGCCGTGCCGACCGATGTCCGCGATGAGGACGACGTCGAGGCGTTGATCGAGGCGACCGTCGAGCGTTTCGGCGGTATCGACATCTTAGTCAACAACGCCGGGGTGGGGCGCGGGAGTTCGGTGGCGGACCTCTCGACACAGGCGTACCGACAGATGATGGAGACGAATGCCGACGGGATGTTCTTCGCCGCACGCGCCGCCCTGCCGCACCTGAAGAAGGCCGGGGGGACGGCGGTGTTCGTCGGCAGTTTCGCCGGGCAGTTTCCCCGCTCGTTCAACCCCGTCTACGCGGCGACGAAGTGGTGGACCCGCGGGTTCGCCAAGAGCCTCTCCGCGCAGGTCGGCGATGACGTCTCGGTGACAGTCATCAACCCCTCGGAGGTTCGCACCGAGTTCGGCTCCGAGGAGGGCGAAAGCTTCGAGGAGCGATTCGAGGCCGGCGAGGTCACCGAACCCGAGGAGGTCGCCGAGGCCATCGTCTTCGCTGCAACCCGGTCCCCGTCGATGGTGAGCGAACTCGACCTGTACCGGCAGGACAAACTCACCGATTTCTAAGCAGAACGCCGCCGCCCGGGAGGGACGACCCTGCCATGTTCCCGTTTGTCGCGACCCTGCCGGTCCCTCATCTGCGACGACTGCCACCCCCTGCGGCGGGACGCTCATTCGCCGACGACGAGTAACACCGTGTTCTCCCGCCTGTCGGCGTACTCGTCGCCCGCCGGCGGCTTGACGTCGAACTCGACGGTTCCGTCTCGCTGATTCGGGCGCAACTCCGGTGAGAGCTCCAGTTTCGCCATCCCCTCCTCGTCGGTCGTCGCCGTTTTGACACCGTCGAGTCTCGCCGATCCACCGCGGGCGATGACCGTCGCGTTAGAGACAGTGTGACCATCCGGGTCGACGACAGACAGCTTGACGCTGTGATCGCCCGGCCCGACTACCTCGGGTTCGGGCTGGACATCCAACTCGGTCACTGCGAGCCCCGAGATCCCCGACAGCATGTTCATCATCACTGATAGGCTCGCGACCCCGACGACCAGGGCGATGACGAGCCGGACCGGTAACCCCTCGATACCTCGCGTGTCCGCGGCGAACCGCCGTTTCCGTCCCATGAGCCGTCTGCCTCCGTTCCGGTATTTAAACCCCCGCCTCAATCGCCGCGGCGGCCGTCACGTTGTCCGCCGTACTGTCTCCTCGTCGCCCGCTGCATCGTCCGTCGCATCGATCGATTCGTCGGCCGTCCGTACGAGATGCCGTCTGAACCGTAAGTTACCTGTGGTTGCCGGCTGAGGCCGCAGTATGGAACCTCGGGCGGCCCTTCTCGTGGCGGCCGGCGGGTTTGCGGGGGCAGTGAGTCGCCACGGGGTCGCGGTCGCCCTCCCGGCCGGGTTCCCGTGGGGCACCCTCGCGGTCAACGTCGTCGGCGCGTTCGTACTCGGGCTAGTTGCCTATCACACACGGATCCGGGGACGGCTGTCCGACCGGACGCGCCTCACCGTCTCGACTGGCTTCGTGTCCTCGTTTACAACCTACAGCACGTTCGCGACCGAGACCGTCTCGCTCGCCCCGGCACCAGCGGCACTCAACGTTATCGCCAACTATGCGCTTGGCTTCTCGGCCGTCCTCCTCGCGAGGGGGGTGATCCGGTGGCGCTCGTGAGCGCGCTCACCGTCGGGATCGGGGGTGCCGTCGGCGCGGTCTCGCGGTACGCGGTGGGGCTCGCGGTTGAGCGCCGCGCTCTCGACACCGCTGCCGTCAACGTCGCTGGGAGCTTCGTTTTGGGTGTCCTCGTCGGTATTACCCCCGCCAACTCGGTAGCGCTCGCGATCGGCGTCGGGTTCTGCGGCGCATTCACGACATTCTCCTCGTTCGCCGTCGAGACGGTCAGTCTCGCGGAGGACGATGGGATCCGGTCGGCGGCGGTCAACGCCGTGGGGACGCTTGTGGCCGCGCTGGCCGCGGCGCTCGCAGGGGTTGCGCTCGCGGGAACGGTATAGCCGGGGTATTTGCGTCCTAGTTTTCGACGCCCACGCGCCGCATTTCGGCTTCGAGGTCGCGACCGCTCATCTCTTTTGCGGTCCGATCGAGGTCGCACCGTATCCGTTCGAACTCGGCCGTCAGCTTGGCGTATGCATCGTTGGCGTCGAGTTCGTACGCGCTCTTTTTAATCTCAAGGGCGGCCCGCTTCGATGCCAGCGAAAAGAACTCCTGAAGTTTTTGATCGTACTCCGCGCGAGTCACGAGCGAGCCAACGACGGCCTCTATCTCCTCCTGCTGGATCGGTTTGATCAGGTATTCGTCGAAACCCATCCCGATGATATCGAAGTCAGGGTCGACGGCAGTCACGATCGACACCCGGCAGTCATACTCGTCGGTCGTCCGAATGTGTTCGAGCACCTCGCCGCCGGAGATCCGCGGCATCAACCGGTCAACCAGCGCGACATCGACTCTCTCGTCCATCGCCTCGATCGCCTCTTCCCCCCCGTACGCGGTCCGTACATCGTACTCGCCACGGAGCCACGTAGCGTACAGATCCGCCAGTTGGCGGTCGTCGTCGACGACGAGGACACTTGCTTCGTCGTCCGTCATAGGCTCCCCATGAATACTGATACGGGTGGCTTGTAAATACGGTTCGGGGCGTTTTGGACCGTCGAATGAGGGCATCATTTAAATATACGTGTGTATCAGCGGCTGTCCAACCGCGACAGCGTGGGGCGACTTCCAGTGACGACCCTGTTATGGAATAAAAACAGCGTTAGGGCCGAGTACGTCCGCAGCCCACTAATAAAACGGACGGCTACCGGATATGATACGACATTTCAGGGAAACATACGATCGAAAGCTGTCGGTGGGTCGGGGCGGACGACGGGACCGGAGTCAGGCCGCGCGGCGTTCCTTCGCCTTCGGGCGGAGCTTCTTGTAGCCGCACTTCCGGCAGCTGTCGGCGCGTTTCGGGTTTCGGGCGTTACAGCGCATGCAGATCATCTTATCGAGAATGCGCTTTTCTGCTTCCTCGAAGCTAGCCATATCAAACGCGAGGCAGCCCGGGCGGATAAAGCTAACCGTTCGGGGGCGCTCTCGACCGATCGCGGCCGGCTGGGCGCGGTCACCGCCGCCGAATCTCGCCTCCCGGCACCCGCCGTCTCCCGCCCGGCGACGAACAAAGCCTTTAGTCTGGACCGTCTACGGCCGACAAATGGTACTCGACGATCTGGGCAGTTCCCTCCGGGGGACGCTCGACAAACTTCAGGGTAAGACGACCCTCAGCGAGGACGACGTCGAGGAGATCGTAAAGGAGATCCAACGATCCCTACTGTCGGCCGACGTCGACGTCGACCTCGTGATGGAGCTTTCGGACTCGATCCGCGGGCGGGCCTTAGAGGAGGAGCCGCCCGCGGGGACGACCGCACGCGACCACGTCCTCAAGATCGTCTACGAGGAGATGGTCGAGTTGGTCGGCGAGTCGACTGATCTCCCGCTCGAGGAGCAAACGATCGTGCTGGCCGGTCTCCAAGGGTCGGGCAAGACCACGACGGCCGCGAAGATGGCGTGGTGGTTCTCGAAGAAGGGGCTCCGCCCCGCCGTGATTCAGACCGACACGTTCCGTCCCGGCGCCTACGAGCAGGCAAAAGAGATGTGCGAGCGCGCGGAGGTCAAGTTCTACGGCGACCCCGACAACGACGATCCCGTCGACATCGCCCGGACGGGACTCGAGGAGACCGCCGACGCCGATGTCCATATCGTCGACACGGCGGGCCGGCACGCCTTAGAAGAAGCACTCATCGACGAACTCGAACAGATCGAGTCGGTCGCCGATCCCGACCGAAACCTGCTCGTCCTCGACGCCGCGATCGGCCAAGGGGCGAAGGATCAGGCCGAGCGTTTCCACGACGCGGTCGGCATCGACGGCGTCGTCATCACGAAGCTCGACGGGACGGCGAAGGGTGGCGGCGCCCTCGCCGCGGTCGACCAGACCGACTCCTCGATCGCCTTCCTCGGTACCGGCGAGGAGGTCAAGGATATCGAGCGCTTCGAGCCGTCGGGGTTCATCTCCCGGCTGCTCGGGATGGGCGATCTCAAACAGCTTTCCGAGCGCGTCGAGCGCGCGATGGCCGAAACCCAAGAGGAGGAAGACTGGGACCCTGAGGACCTCATGCAGGGTGAGTTCACCCTGAAGGACATGCGCAACCAGATGAACGCGATGAACCGGATGGGCCCGCTCGATCAGGTCCTCGATATGATCCCCGGCCTCGGCGGCGGTATCAAGGACCAGCTCCCGGAAGACGCGATGGATATGACCCAAGAGCGGCTCCGGGACTTCGAGGTGATCATGGACTCGATGACCGAGGCCGAACTCGAACACCCCCGAGCGATCGGCCAGAGCCAGGTTGAGCGGATCGCCCGCGGCTCCGGGAAGGACGAGGAGACTGTCCAAGAACTGCTCGAACAGCACAAGATGATGAGCCAGATGATGAAGCAGTTCCAGGGGATGGGCGAAGGGGACATGCAGCGCATGATGAAACAGATGGGTGGCGGTGGCGGCGGTGGCGGCGGTGGTGGCGGCGGCCTCGGCGGGATGGGGCCGTTCGGCGACTAAGTGTAGATCGGGCTGGTCGGACGTCGATCCCGATGTCCTGAGGTTCGATTGGTTTGCTCCACACCCTAGAACGGCAAGACCGGCGGTGAGGGTATGCAGGTATAATTTGCGCCGCCGGTTCGCCCAAGAACTCCTCATCGATGGGGTGATGAGTCTACGCGTCGGTAATGTCGTGGTCGGGCGTTCCGCATATACCAATCCAAAACCGTGGTTCAGTACGCCGACGATGATCTAATAAACTGGACGTTCTACGTTATTAAAGTTTAAAAACCACAGCCGGCAGCGTCAGAGTACACGACACGAGTGACAGGGTGGGGTGGGTTCAGTTGGGTTGGTGTTTGTGGGCTTGATTAGTACATCACCACGGCCTAATATAGAGTTGGGGTTATATTGGATTTTGGTACCGTTTCACAGGCTGTAACAGGGAAAGATTTGCGGCAGTCCACGGGAGCCGTCTTCAAATCAGGGCTCAGTCGTCCGACGACGCGGCCTCCTGTCCCGCGGCGTCCGGCTCCTCGCCCGCAAAGGGGTACCACGACTGCTTTCCGTCGGTGAGACAGGGGTCCTCGTAACTCGTCTCAGCCGGTTCGCAGTACGCGGCGAGCGCCTCGGAATCGGTCGCGTCGGCCCACTGGCGGAACGTCTGTCCCTCGGTCCGGCGTTCGGCGAACGCCTCGACGAGGGCACGGATCGCGCCAGGGGCCTCGTCGGCGGGGACGCGCTGTCTGACGTAGTCGACGAAGGCGGGGTCTTCGCCGAGACCGCCCCCGACACCGATGTCGACCGCCTCGACCATCTCGCCGTCCTTGCGCGCCCGCATCCCGAGTAACCCGATGTCCGCGGTGTTGGCGTGCCCACAATCGGCCGTACAGCCCGAGAAGTGGAGCTTCAATTGGTCGACGTCCGCGGGCAACTCGACGTTGTCGCGCAGCCACCGGAGCATCGTCGCCATCCGAGCCTTTGTCTCGACGAGCGCCAGCGAACAGAACTCGGTGCCCGTACAGGCCATCGCCCCCCTAACGAAGGGGTTCGGTTTGGGGCGGTGTTTCGCGAGCAGCGGCTCGGTCAAGAGGTCCTCGACCCGGTCAGCGTCGACATCGACGATGATGGGGTTCTGTCGGCGCGTGAGCCGGAGTTCCCCGGAGCCGTACTCCTCGGCGAGGTCGGCGAGTTCGATGGCCTCCTCGGCCGGAAGGCGACCGACAGCGACGCTCAATCCGACGTAGCGGTCGCCGTCCATCTGTTCGTGGACGCCGGTGTAGTCGATCTTGCCGTCCTTGCTCGGCCGTCCCGCGTTGTAGGTGTACCCGTCGCGAATGTCCTCGCCAGCCGTTCGAAGTTCGAAGTCGACGTACTCCGTTTCCAGCAGGTCGCGGATCCACTCCGTCCCGTGCTCGTCGACGAAAAACCGCGAGCGGTTCTTCGAGCGGACCTGTCGATCCCCGTGGTCGTGGTACAGTTCGACGAAGCCACGGACGACCTCGTAGGCGTTCTCCGGCGTCACGAAGACGTCAAGCGGTCGGGCGACGCGGGGTTCACGGCCGCCGAGACCGCCCCCGACACGGACGTTGAAGCCGGTTATCTCCTCGTCGGCGATCTCCTTTCGGGCGGGTTCGAGCCCGATATCGTTGATCGAGTCCTGCGCGCCTCCTTCCGGGGTCCCCGAAATGCTGATATTGAATTTCCGGGGCATATTGCGGAGGGCGTTGTCGCCGCGGATCTCCTCCTGGAACCGTTCGAGCAGCGGGAGCGTCTCGACGACCTCGTTTTTGTCCTTGCCCGCGACCGGGCTGCCCGAGATGTTCCGCATCGTATCCCCACCCGAGGAGCGCGTCGTCACACCGACTGACTCCAGTTGCTCCCAGATTTCGGGGACGTCCTCAAGTTTGATCCAGTGCAACTGGATCGACTGTCTGGTGGTAAAATCGATCCAGCCGTCGCCGAACTCGGGGTTTGAGGTCGGTCCCCGAGCGTACTCGCGGGCGACCTCGCCGATCGCGCGTAACTGCCCAGGCTTCAGCCGGCCGTTGGCGTTAGTCAGCCGCATCATGAAGTACCCCTCTTGACCCGATCGCTGGTGGAAGATCCCCCAGAACTTGAACCGTGAGAACCACTTCTCGCGTTCGCCCTCGGGGATCGACTCCCAGCCCGCCTCGGCGAACTCAAGGATCTTCTCCCGAACCGCGTCACCGTACAGTTCCTCTTTCCAGGTTTCTTTTTTATGCGCCATCGGATTCCACCCGCCGACATACCGTTTGATTCGATAACGCAAATACAGTCGATTGCTTGATTAACACGGGTATAAATTAGAATAGATTAACTAAAAGGTTGTCTTTTAATAAATAAACAAATAATTAACCAAACCAAAGGACCCGAAATTCGCGTGGCGAAGCGGCGTATATTTCTCGTATTTATAATAGAAATTTTGTTTGGCCACGAACACCCGCGATAATTGTACACCCCCGACCGCCGGTGTCCGCGCTTCGATCACTATCGGCGGCTGTTATCGCCGTTCCGCCCTCGTTCACCGCCCATCGATACCGCTCCCCCCGGCTTTCGGAGTTGTCGTCCGGTAATCCACCTGCCCGACCGCCGACAGTCCGCGGTCGCGTGGGCATGTGCGCACATCATGACGCCCATTCACTATATATCAAAAATAGACTCGAATGTGTTTTTATTGGTCAGAATATACAGTGGATCAAAACAATTATACGTTCGATAGCCAAATTTGCATTTGAGACGAAACGATCGATGCGACATCACATCTATCGGAACGACCCCACGACCGCGTTCCCGGACGGACCCGTAGCGCCGCCGGTTGCGAGATCGCGGTCCGGCGGCGCGGACGATCGGCGGAGGAGCCGATGAGCGAGTGGACGCCGACAACGTGTATGCGGTGTGCGGTCGGGTGTGGCCACCTCCAGCGGGGTGCCGACATCGGGCAGGGGATCGACTCGGTGCGCGGCGACGCGAACCACCCGGTCACCCGCGGGTTGGCCTGTCAACGCGGCATCAGGGAGACCGCCGATCCCGACGGCGAGTGGCTGACGCAGCCGCTCGTCCGGAAGAACGGCGACCTCCTCCCGAGCAGTTGGGACACCGCGCTCGACATCGTCCGCAGGCGGATGGCCGACGCGCTCGACGGCACTCGAAACGGCGTCGCCGTGTTGGGGAGCGGCCAACAGACCAACGAGGCGGCATACGCGTTGGGCAAACTCGCCCGCGGCGGCTTCGGAACGCGATACTACGACGCGAACACGACGCTGTGCATGGCTTCCGCCGTCACGGCGTATTACGGGGCCTTCGGCAGCGACGCGCCGCCGCCGACCTACGACGACATTCCCGACGCCGACACCCACATCGTCTGGGGAGCTAACCCCGCTGTCGCCCACCCCGTCATGTACCGCTGGATCGCAGAGAGCGCGGGCGAAAACGGGAGCGAACTGATCGTCGTTGACCCGGTCGAGACGGGGACGGCTGGGGACGCAGACGTGCATGTCCGGCCCGAACCCGGTACCGATCTCGCGCTTGCCCGGGCGATCCTCGCGGCCCTGCTCGAAGCGGACGCGATCGACCGGCAGTTCGTGGCGGCGGCGACGACCGGGTTCGACGCGCTCGTCGAGACACTCCCGACGGTTGCCGAGGCCGCCGACACCGCCGGTGTTTCCGTCGATACTGTCGAGCGCGTGGCGGCGGCGTTCTCGGACCCGACGCTCCTCTATTGGGGGATGGGCGTCAACCAGAGCGTTCAGGGGACCGGAACAGCGCGGGCGCTCGTCGATCTTTGCTTGGCGACCGGGAACCTCGAACCCGGCAGCGGCCCCTTCTCGTTGACCGGACAGGCCAACTCGATGGGGACGCGCCTCTGTTCGTCGAAGGGCACCTGGCCCGGCCATCGTGCGTTCACCGATCCGGACCACCGCGAGGCGGTCGCGGACACCTGGGGCGTGCCGGCCGATCGACTGCCCGACGACCCTGGGCCTGGCCCGGTCGGGATCGTCGACGCGATAGCCGATGGTCCGGTTGAGGTCTGCTGGACGGTGGCGACCAACCCGGTCGCGGGAATGCCCGACGCCGACCGCGTTCGGGAGACGCTCGCGGACGCCTTTCTCGTCGTCCAAGACGCCTTTCGGACGGAGACCGTGGAACTGGCCGATGTGGTCCTGCCCGCCGCGACATGGGGCGAGTCGGAGGGCACTGTCACCAACATGGAACGGACGATCTCGCGGGTCCGCGCAGCCACCGGAACGCCTCCGAAGATCCGACAGGACATCGACATCATCGCCGCCATCGGCGCGGAGATCGCACCCGCGCTCTTCGATGGGCCGCCGCTGGACCCCCGCTCGGTATTCGACGAGATCCGCGGGCTGACGGCCGGCACGCCCGCCGACGTCTCGGGGATCTCCTACGACCGACTCGACGCGGAGTTGGCCGTCCGGTGGCCAGCCTCCGAGTCCGGCGTTCAGGGGGGATATCGGTACGCGGACGACGGAGCGTGGGCGTTCCCGACGCCGTCCGGTCGGGCGCGGTTCTCGACGGCAACCCACGGCGGCCTCGCCGAACCGACCGACGATGAGTACCCCCTCACGCTGACGACCGGGCGGGAGTCCGACGCGTATAACACCGGCGTCCGAACCCGCGGAGATGGGTCGGACACCGTCCCAGCCGCCCGAATCAATCCCGAGACAGCCACCGAGCACGCCGATGCCATCGACCACGGGCGAACGGTGATCGCCTCCCGTCGTGCGACTGTCGCGGCGGCGGTCCAGCCCGACACCGGCGTTCCGACAGGAGTGCTCTGGCTTCCGATTCACCACCCGGCGGTCAACGCGCTCACGCTACCGACCGTCGATCCCGAGTCCGACGAGCCGAATTTCAAACAGTGTGCGGTCGACGTTCGTCCACGACGGCAGTCGAACCCGCTTGCCGAACGCGGAATCAATCGCCCCGGCGGCGACGGCACCTCGGCGGACGACGACTGATGACCGCCTGGACGCGGCGGTCGGCGACGAAACCGACCCCCTGTCGGAACGTGGCGAACGGCGGAATCGAGGACGATCGATAATAATGAATAACGGTTATTACGCTCGAACCGAAAACATCCGATACATTTTCAGAATGAGATGTACGATCAAACAGTCTCAGCAGATAGATATGACCGAGCGGCTACTCGGTCGAGAGCGTAATGACTGATCGAATCTCGAGCACCTGTATGCGGTGTGCAGTCGGGTGCGGGTTCTCACAGCAAAGCGCCGATGTCGGACGCGGCGCCTCGAAGGTCGACGGTGACGAAGCGCATCCGACGAACGGCGGTTCGACGTGTACCCGCGGCGTCCGCGAAACGGTCGATCCGGTTGGCGAGCGCCTGACCGAGCCACTACTCAGACGCGGCGGCGAACTGCGGCCGACGGACTGGGACACGGCGCTTGGGGTCGTGACGATGCGGCTGATCGAGGCGCTCAGAGCCGGCAGCGACAACGTCGCCGTGTTGGGGAGCGGTCAACAGACCAACGAGGCGGCATACGCGTTGGGCAAACTCGCCCGCGGCGGCTTCGGGACACCCTACTACGACTCGAACACGAGACTGTGTATGGCCTCCGCCGTCACGGCCTACCGTCAAGCGTTCGGGGCCGACGGCCCCCCGCCTACATACGGCGATATCCCCGAGGCCGACACCCACGTCGTCTGGGGGGCCAACCCCGCCGTCGCCCATCCGGTGCTGTACGAGTGGCTTGTCGAGAGCGTGGAACAGGGGGACGGCCGGTTGGTCGTCGTGGATCCGGTGAAGACCAAGACGGCAGCGGACGCCGACGTGCACGTCCGGCCCGAACCCGGCACCGATCTCGCGCTCGCTCGGGCGACGCTCGCCCACGCCGTCGAGTCCGGTGGCGTCGACCGATCGTTCGTCGAGGACCACACGGAAGGATTCGAGCGGATGCGGGAGTCACTACCGGATATTGAGGTCGCGGCGGATGTCGCCGACGTGTCGAGCGGGGCGATCGCCGAGTTGGCCGAGACGTTCGGCGATCGGACGATCGTCTACTGGGGGATGGGCGTCAACCAGAGCGTCCAGGGGACCGGGACAGCGCGATCGCTCATCGATCTCTGCTTGGTCACCGGCAATCTCGGCCCCGGCAGCGGCCCCTTCTCGTTGACCGGACAGGCCAACTCGATGGGTAACCGGGTGTGTGCCTCGACAGGCACCTGGCCTGGCTACCGCGACTTCACCTCGACAGCGCACCGAAAGGCGGTGGCGAACGCCTGGGACGTGCCGCTCGGTCGGCTTCCCGACTCGTCCGGCCCCGGCTTCGTCCGAATCGTCGACGAACTCGCCCGCGGCAACGTCGATGTCTGTTGGACGGTGGCGACAAACCCCGTCGCGGGGATGCCCGACGCCGGCTACGTCGAGAACGCCCTGAACAACACGTTCGTCATCGCCCAGGACGCGTTCCGTTCGGACACGCTCTCGTGCGCCGATGTGGTGTTGCCGGCGGCGACGTGGGGCGAATCGGACGGCACGGTGATGAACATGGAACGGCGGGTCTCGCGGGTCGCTCCGGCGGCCGACCCGCCCGAAGCGGTGTGGCAGGACGTGGATATCATCGCAGCGGTCGCCAACCGGATCGACCCGGGGCTGTTCGGGTCCGTTCCGGTGGATCCCGAGGCGCTGTTCGACGAGATCCGCGGATTGACCGCCGACACGACGGCGGACCTTTCCGGCATCACCTACGACCGACTGGACGCAGCGTTGGCCGTTCGGTGGCCCGCGCCGACCGAGAGCGCGGAAGCGGGCTATCGCTACCACGACGACGGAGCGTGGTCGTTCGAGACCGACTCGGGGCGGGCCCACTTCTCAAACGCGACCCACTGTAGCGTTCCCGAGCCGATCGACGAGACGTATTCTCTCACGCTGACGACCGGTAGACGGTCGGACACCTACAATACCGGGGTCAGGACTCGCGACGACGACGAGCCGGGACCGCCCACGGCGCGGATCCACCCGAAGACCATCGGGGAGCACCTCTCGGCGCTTGATCGCGGCCGGACCGTCGTCACGTCTCGCCGATCCAGCGTCGTCGCTGCGGTCGAACCAACGGATGGAGTTCCGCCCGGGGTGGTCTGGCTGCCGATCCATAACGCGGCCGTCAACGAACTGACGCTGTCGGCTACCGATCCGGACTCAGCGGAACCGAACCTCAAGCAGTGTGCGGTCACCCTGTGTGCGCCGTCCGGTGATATCGACGAGACGAGCGGTGAGTCGGTGGGCCAGACACTTTCACCACCTCGTTCCTAACGGCCATCGTATCAAAACGATTGTTCATCTCGCAACGACACGACCGACCCCGCGACGGTGTGACCGCCGGTCCCGAACTGTGCCAGGCGGCCCGACCCCGGTTTGCGACTGTCAACCTGAATAGTACCCAGGATCGGACGGTAGCGTCCGCGATACCGAGGTCTGTGAGACGACACCCCTCAAAGCCGGAATCCGATCCATATCTTCGATACTCCGGGCGAAATACGGGACGTGTTTTAATTCTCGCTCGCAACGGTGAAATGTATCCCGTCAGAGATGCAAAACGACGAAAGTAAACACATTTGGTCCCTAAACACTGATTTGTTGATCGATTGTATTATTAGTAATGCATATGCTATGTATAAACGCGTTAGAGTACATGATTGCAAGATTCGAAACGCGAAAAACACGGACCTCTCAACCGAATCGTCGCCGCCACTTGACAGACGGGAACCGCCCGTCATCGGTCGCGGCCGTCGCAACTGCTGCCGTCGCGCCCGCCGATGATCGCCCAATCGCTGGAGGTGTCGGCGCATGAGGAGCCCGATCGAGATGACGAAATACCGGACGCTGGTGTTGGCCACCGTCGGGTTCAATTTCTCGTTCCTGATCTGGTTCTCGTTCGCGCCGTTTACCGGCGGGATGGCCGAGGAGTTCGGTCTCTCGACGGCGGAGATCGGCGTGCTGGCGAGTTCGGCGATCTGGATGGCTCCCTTTGGCCGCATTCTCACCGGCTGGCTCTCTGACAAGTTTGGCGCGCCCGTGATCTTCTCCATCGTTTTGGCGTACGTCGGCGTGTTCTCGATTGCGAGCGCGTTTATACAGCAGTACTCGCTGTTCTTCGTTTCCCGGCTGATCGTAGCGACTGCCGGCATCACATTCGTAATCGGCATCCAGCACGTCGCCGAGTGGTTCGAGGAGGCGAACCTTGGCCTCGCCGAAGGCGTCTACGCGGGGATCGGAAACGCCGGTGCTGCCGGCGGTGCGCTCATTCTCCCGCGCGTCTTCGGCACCGGCTGGAGCGGGCCGCTGTTCGAGACTAACTGGCGGGCGGCCTTCTTTTATACTGGGATCGTATCGATCCTCCTCGCCGGCGTGTACTACGTGTTCGGCGAGGCCGCAAAGAGCGATGAGAAACGCCAAGCCACGAAGGAAAACGCGACGTTCAAGGGCTGGGTGTACACGGCCACGCGGTACGGGACAGTGGTACTCGCGGCCGCGTACATCATGTCGTTCGGGCTGGAACTGTCGATGAACGGCTGGCTTGCCACCTACTATCGTGAAGGGTTCAACACGCAGAACCTCGTGCTGGCGAGTACGTTCGCGGCGACGTTTTCCATCGCGGCCGGCCTTTTGAGGCCGTTCGGCGGTTACATCAGCGACCTGTTGGCCCGCAACGAGACGGATATTCTTCCGTTCTTTAGGGGTCAATACCGCGAGCAGTGGACGTTTCTCGGCTTATGTTTCATCGTGCTGATGATGTTCGGTATGACGCTGGCCGGTCTCTCGGGTGTCGTGATGAACGCGGTTGTCGTCGGCTTCCTCGTCGGTGCCGGCTGTGCGTGGGCCGAAGGGGCGATCTTCGCTCAAGTCCCGGCGATGTTCCCCGACAGTTCCGGTGCGGTCGCCGGCATTGTCGGCGGGGTCGGAACCGTCGGTGGTATCGTTTACCCGCTGGTCTACGCCGCACCGTGGCTCAGCAGCCTCCATCTGGGGTACTCGATCGTCGCGGCGTCGATGATCCCGATCGTCCTGCTCGGGGCGTGGGTGTTCCAGCCAAGCATCGCACCCGTCGCCAACAGCGCCGGGGTCCTCGACAAGACGGGCGAGAGCCAATCGGTCACGCCCGGCGACGACTGAGCCGAGGGACGCTGTATTTTTCGCGCCGAGTGTGGCGAGGAGTATGCCGACCGGTATGACGGCGCGCCGGTCAATACTCTGCTGGGTTCGACGATCGGACAGCAATGCATCCAGCGGGCCCTCTCCGGAAACGAAACCGTGGGGAGTTCACCCGAAGTTCTCGGATTTCGCCCCGTCGGGGTCACCCCCCGCCTCCGCGATCGCCGCCTCGGCGTCGGCGAGGAAATCGGCGAAGCCGTACACGAACACCGCCTCGCCGTCAATGCCGGAGTGTACGTCGCCAACGGCGTCGGTAAGAGCTGTCCCGTCGGCGAGCACGAACACGTCCGCTCCGGAGTTCGCGATCGAGGCGAGGCGATCCTCATGAATTGGGGTGTCGTCCTGGTAGACGACGGCCGCCTCGCCCCCGTCGGCGAGCGCGCGCTCCGCGATGGCGACCGCGGGTCCGACACCGGGACCGCCAGCGAGGACGACGACCCGCGGCTCGTCCTCGTAGTAGTTGTCGCCGAACGGGCCGGTGATAGTGACCGGATCGCCCGGCTCGACCGAGAGAAGGTACTCGCTGAACGCGCCGCCCTCCTCGGAGTCGTATCCGATCGTGAGTTCGAACGTCTCCCGCGTATTCGGCGAGGAGATGGTGTAAAACCGACCAACCGGCTCGCCGTCGATCGTCGTCTCGAGTTTGACGAACTGCCCGGGACGGGCCTCGAACCCATCGGGTGTCGTTATCTCGATGGCGACGGCATCGGGGCCGACATCGCGGACAGCGACGGCGGTCGTCTCGCTTGGGTCCATACCGTATAGAACTCCGTCCGGCCGCAAGGCGCTTTCGGAGCCAGCCGACGGCTCCGGGACCGATACCGCCGCGATCGGTATTTTCGGGCTGTCTCCCGGCTAAATCGTCCGCCGAACGACGGTATTCAGAAGGCTTAACGTCCACGGTGTTGAAGCCCGACCTAGTATGCCAACGGACCTGAACTGGGCTGTCGGCGGGGAAGCCGGCGACGGGATCGACTCGACCGGGAAGATCTTCGCCCAGGCGCTCTCGCGGGCGGGGCGCCACGTCTTTACCTCCAAGGATTTTGCATCAAGGATCCGCGGTGGATACACCGCGTACAAGGTACGGACGTCGGTCGACCGCGTCGAAAGCGTCGTTGACAGACTCGATATTCTGATCGCGCTCACGGAACGGACCGTCGAGGAGAATCTCGACGAATTACACGGCGACTCGATCGTCATCTACGACGGCGAGCGGTCGATGATGTCCGACTTCGAGGCTCCGGGTGAAACGACGGGGCTCGACGTCCCGCTAAAACGGCTCGCCGAGGAGGCTGGCGGGGCGATCATGCGTAACATCGTCGCGCTTGGGGCCGCCTGCTCCGTCTCCGGGTTCAATATCGAGTACCTCGACGAATCACTCGAGAAGCGCTTCGGCGGCAAGGGCGAGGCGATCGTCGAGAACAACAAGAAAGCGGCCCGTGCCGGCGCCGAGTACGTCGAAGATGAGTACGATCTCTCGACGCCGTACGACCTCGAGACGACCGACAACGACTACGTCCTCCTGAACGGCGACGAGGCGATCGGCATGGGCGCGCTGGTCGCCGGATGTCGGTTCTACGCCGGCTATCCCATCACCCCGGCGACGGACGTGATGGAGTATCTGAAGGGCCGCATCGAGGAGTACGGCGGGATCGTCGTCCAAGCCGAAGACGAGCTTTCCGCCGTCAACATGGCATTGGGCGGCGCCCGTGCCGGCGCGCGGTCGATGACCGCGACATCCGGGCCGGGGATCGACCTGATGACCGAGACGTTCGGGCTCGTCGCGACCTCCGAGACGCCGCTGGTTATCTGTAACGTCATGCGCTCGGGTCCCTCAACGGGGATGCCGACCAAACAGGAGCAAGGCGACCTCAACGGGATGCTCTACGGCGGCCACGGCGAGATCCCGCGGTTCGTTCTCGCGCCGACAAACATCGTCGAGTGTTTCCACAAGGCGATCGAGGCGTTCAACCTCGCAGAAAAGTACCAGACGCCGGTGTATCTGACCGGCGACCTCTCGCTTGCGGTCACCGAGCAGACGTTCGAGCCCGAGGAGTTCGACATGGACTCCGTCGAAATCGACCGCGGCAAGGTCGTTGACGAGGAAGCGATCGAGGAGTGGCAAAACGAGAAGGGACAGTTCAAACCGCACGCGATCACCGACGACGGAGTCAGTCCCCGTTCGTTCCCCGGCACCGACGGCGGCGCGCACATGTCGACCGGCCTCGAACACGACGAGTTGGGCCGCCGAACGGAGGACACAGAGATGCGGATCGAACAGGTCGACAAGCGCGAACGAAAGGTCGAAACCGCACAAGACGAAGAGGACTGGAGCCCCAGAGAGTTCGGCGATCCGGACGCCGACACGCTCGTCCTCTCGTGGGGGTCGAACGAGGGCGCGATCCGGGAAGCGATGACGATTCTCAACGACGACGGTATCGACGTGCGGTTCCTCTCGGTGCCGTACGTCTTCCCGCGGCCGGACCTCACAGAGGCGGTCGAGGCGGCCGAGGAGGCGATCGTCGTCGAGTGTAACGCGACCGGGCAGTTCGCCGACCTCGTCGAGCACGACACGCTTACAAGAGTGCAACGCATCAACAAGTACAACGGCGTCCGCTTCAAAGCGGACGAACTCGCCGAGGAGGTCAAAGCCGCTCTCGGCGAACCGACGGAGGTGGAGGTATAATAATGAGTTCCAACGTTCGATTCACTGATTTCAAGTCCGACAAACAGCCGACGTGGTGTCCCGGATGCGGTGATTTCGGGACGATGAACGGCATGATGAAAGCCCTCGCCGAGACCGGCAACGACCCCGACAACACGTTCGTGGTCGCCGGGATCGGCTGCTCGGGGAAGATCGGTACCTACATGCACAGCTACGCGCTGCACGGCGTCCACGGTCGCGCCCTGCCCGTCGGGACCGGCGTGAAGATCGCCAATCCCGATCTTGAGGTGATGGTCGCCGGCGGCGACGGTGACGGCTACTCTATCGGGGCCGGCCACTTCGTCCACGCGGTCCGACGGAACGTCGATATGACGTACGTCGTCATGGACAACCGCATCTACGGGCTGACGAAGGGGCAGTTCTCACCGACCTCCAGAGAGGACTTCGAGACCTCGACCTCCCCGGACGGGACGAACCAACAGCCCGTCAACCCCCTCGCACTCGCGCTCGCGGCGGGCGGGACGTTCATTGCCCAGTCGTTCTCCTCGGACTCTCAGCGTCACGCCGAGATCGTACAAAAAGCGATCGAACACGACGGTTTCGGCTTCGTGAACGTTTACTCGCCCTGCGTAACGTTCAACGATGTTGACACCTACGATTACTTCCGCGATGCGATCGTCGACGTCGGCGACGAGGACTTTGATCACGACCGCACCGACTACGATGACGCCAAGGATCTCATCCTCGATCGGGACAAAGAGTATCAAGGCGTCATCTACCAAAACGAGAGTTCGGTCGGCTACGAGAAACGCGAGGGCGTCGAGGAGCCCATGACGGACATTCCCGACGGCGCCCCCGAGGACGCGATGGACCTCGTCCGCGAGTTCTACTGACCACGCCGCGGTCGTTTTTGCTTGCACGCGGTGGACGCGAAGCACCGCGGAAACGGTTTTGTACCCCCGGTCGAACGGGTCGGTATGGCACTCGAACTCGATCCGGATTCGACCGCGGTTGTTGTCGTCGACATGCAGAACGGGTTCTGTCACCCCGAGGGCTCGCTGTACGCGCCGGGCAGCGAGGCGGCGGTCGACCCCTGTGTCGAGGTCGTCGCCGAGGCCCGCGAGGCCGGCGCGTCGGTCGTGTTTACCCGTGATGTCCACCCGCCCGAACAGTTCGACGGGAACCACTACTACGACGAGTTCGACCGGTGGGGCGAGCACGTCGTCGAGGGCTCGTGGGAGGCCGAACTCGTCGGAAAGCTCTCGCCGGAGGCCGACGACCTCGTCGTGGTCAAACACACCTACGACGCCTTCTATCGGACGGAACTGGAGGGCTGGCTCGAAAGCCACGGCATCGATGACCTCGTGCTCTGTGGGACGCTCGCGAACGTCTGCGTCCTCCATACCGCCGGTTCGGCGGGGCTACGGGACTATCGGCCGATCCTCGTTGAGGACGCCATCGGGGCGATTGAGGACGATCACCGCGAGTACGCCCTCGAACATGCGGAGTGGCTCTTCGGCGAGGTACATCCGCGCTCGGCGATCGAGTTCACGTAGCCGGCTGGGCCACCTGCTTTCCCCGTATTTAAGTCCGATCGCCCAGAATCGTGCGTATGGACGATAGAACGTATACGGCCGAGGCCGAACCGGGCCAGACGGCGACTGTCGCCGGGTGGGTCCACGAGATTCGCGATTTGGGCGGGATCGCCTTCCTCATTCTGCGCGATACGAGCGGTCGGATTCAGATCAAATTCGAGAAGGACGAGATGGACGACGATCTGGTTGAGACGGGGCTTGGGCTCTCTAGGGAGTCCGTCGTCACCGTGACCGGCGACGTGAAGGAGGAGCCGCGCGCACCGACGGACGTTGAGATCGTCCCCGAGTCAGTGGCGGTACTGTCGGCCGCCGACACCGAACTCCCGCTCGATCCGACCGAGAAGGTCGACGCGGAGCTGTCGACGCGACTCGACAACCGGACGCTCGACCTCCGCCGGGAGGCGGGCCAAGCCATCTTCGAGGTCAGAGCCGAAGTGCTGCGGGCCGCCCGCGAGGCATTCCGTGAGGCGGACGCGACCGAAATCAACACCCCGAAGATCGTCGCTACCGGGACCGAGGGCGGCACCGAGCTGTTCCCGATCACCTACTTCGGGCAGGAGGCGTTCATGAATCAGAGCCCCCAGCTATTCAAACAGCTCGTCGCGGGCTCGAACGTCGAGCGCGTCTTCGAGATCGGTCCCATCTTCCGCGCTGAGGAGCACAACACGCCACGCCATCTCAACGAGGCGACCTCCATCGACTTCGAAGGCGCGTTTTGCGATCACCACGACGCGATGGACGTCTGCGAGGATGTCGTCGTGTCGGCCTACGAGGCTGTCGCCGAGAACTGCGAGGCACAGCTTGAAGCCCTCGAGATCGCCGAGGACTTCGCGGTTCCCGAGACCCCGTTCCCCCGGCTCAGCTACGAAGAGGCCATCGAGCGCATCAACGCGACCGGCGCGCTCGACGAACAGCTCGTGTGGGGTGACGACCTGCCAACCGAGGGCGAGAAGGCCCTCGGCGACGACGTCGGCGGCCACTACTTCATCACCGACTGGCCCGCCGAAATCAAGCCGTTCTACATTATGGACCACGACGATGATGAAACGCTCTCGACGGGGTTCGACATGATGCATCCCCAGATGGAGCTCGTCTCGGGCGGCCAGCGTGAACACCGCCGTGAGCAGCTCATCGAAGGCTTCGAGGCCCAGGGGCTCGATCCGGAGGCCTTCGAGTACTACACGAAGGTGTTCAAATACGGGATGCCGCCCCACGCCGGCTGGGGGCTCGGCGGCGAGCGCCTCGTCATGACGATGCTCGATCTGGACAACATCCGCGAGGCGGTGTTGTTCCCGCGGGATCGTCAGCGTCTGAGCCCGTAGGGCGCGGTTGGACTCGGCAAGACGCATAGAGGACTATACGAACGTTGATGTGTGTCACTGTCGGAACGAACCCTATGGACGAGACAGATCCCGACGAGCGAGCCCAGGAGTTGAAGCGACTGCTCCGAGCGGAACTCGACGACCGAGAGGACATCACGGACTACGAAATCACGCACACGGACGACCCCGGCGTCCACCTGATCACGGAGGAGGCGGACGGGACGAGTCACTACCACGTCACGCTCGAACGCCACCCCGAGGGGAACACGAAGACGCGCTGGAACTACATAGGATCGGATCGGGACGATTGAGTCTCCCCGTCTCGATCCATACATTCGTTGACCTCCTCTCACCCCAAGCCGTGGGCTTTCGCCTCGCGATACTGTAATAGTAGCTCCGCTCAGATCCACCGCGCGCAGTCATGAGAGGAGCCTCGCCGGTCGTCGCGGGTCGGACTGCTGTCACCGGAGACAGTCGCCCCCGAAATATCCGGACACACCGGGTGCACACGGACATATCCGGATCCGACTCCGAGCGGTCACCACGTCGACGCTAACCATAGATGCGCCTTTGCGGTATGGTTGTCTGTCGACCACGCCAGGGTGTTGTATACATTGAGGAGGCCGGCCCTACTGCACAACCTCGGAGGATGATGTTGTGCGCGCCTTGATTTTGTCGTTGGAAAATAGGACGAAAAGAATCATACCGATTAAAATTCTCCGTCACCCGGTTGATATTCTCTGCACCAGTCGCAAACTAGCTACTTTCGACACAATACCATATCTGAACCCAATCACTGCCGTTGCCAGCTAATTAAACACTATTCCAAGATCGACCCCCAAAGTTAGACAAGGCTAATTTAGATTTTAGACCAACATTATTATATTCTTGGTCAGCTCTCTTTTTCATATGATCGACGATGCGAATCGCAGTTCGCTACAACAACGGTTCTCACGGAGAACAGCGATCGCCGCCGGTGTTGGAGTCTTTACGTCTGGGTTGGCTGGCTGCATGGATGGAAATAGTGAGTCGACTGCAACACAGGGTGGCTCCGGAGGTGGAGGGCCGGTGGCTGTCGCATCCTTCTTCAGTTTCTATGATTTCGCCCTGAAGATCGCTGACGGGACGCCGATTGAGGTCCGGAACCTCATCCCGACAGGCCTTCATGGCCACGGCTGGGAACCCAACGCCAGCATCACCCGAGAGATCATTGAGGCGGACGCGTTCATCCACGTCGGACCGGACTTCCAGCCGTGGGCCGACCGTGCGATCCAGACGCTCCAAGACGACGGCGTCGACACCCAGCTCATCAATGTCCGGGAGGGGATCGAACTCGTCGGCCTTGCTGCCAGCCTCGATCCTGAACAGGAAGGCGTTGGTCAAGGCCGTGGACAAGATCCCCACTTCTGGCTCGATCCCGGCCGGGCCAAACAGTCGGTCGACAACATCACCCAAGGGTTCGTCGAACTCGCACCGGATCACGAAGAGACGTTCCGGGAAAACGCCGAGACGTACAAGACCGACGTGCTAGAACAGATCGATGCCGACTACGCCGACATCTTCGATCGAGCAGAGCGAGACGTCGTCCAGTTGGCTGCCCACAACGCCTTCCAGTACGTCGGGGTCAGATACGGCATAGAGATGCGGCCGCTGGTTGTCAATCTAGCCGCTAGTGGAGATATCAAACCGTCCGATGTCACCGAGGCCAAGCGGGTGATCGACGAGAACGGTATCAACTATATCGGCGCGGCAGTCTTCGAGACTCGGCGGCCAGCCCAACAACTGCTTGCTGAAACCCAGGTCGAAGCCTACTATCCGGTAACACCCTACGCAGGCGTTCGCGAAGACTGGGTCGAACAAGGGTGGGGGTACGAAGAAATTGCGTACAATATCAACATGCCGACCTTCGAGGTCATCCTCGGGAATAAGACGCCCGACGAAGTCGGCCCCGATAGGTGGAACGAGGAGTGGAGGAACTTCGAATGAGTACTCCACAGGCTACCTCGACAACTGCCCCGAGGCGGGACAGCGATACGCCGGTCATCGAGCTTGCTGATGTCGACTTTGGGTATACCGCCACGTCGGTAATCGAGGACATCTCGCTCAGCATCGACCCCGGCGAGTACGCTGCGGTCGTCGGGCCGAACGGCTCGGGGAAGTCGACGCTAATGAAGCTCATGTTGGGACTGCTGCGACCCGATGAGGGATTCGCCCGGCTGTTCGGCAAACCTGCCCACGAGTTTGACGACGGCTCGCGGATCGGCTACGTCGCCCAGCACGCCAGCGCCTCCAAGGAGATGCCTATCACCGTCCGCGAGGTTGTCAAAATGGGCCGGTTCCCCCATGTCGGCTTCGGTCGGCTCTCGGACGGTGACTGGGAGGTCGTCGACCGTGCGCTCGAAACGGTCGGGATGACTGCGTTCGCCAACCGGCGGGTGACTCAGCTGTCCGGTGGCCAGCGGCAGCGGGCGTTTATCGCCCGTGCACTGGCCAGCGAAGCGGATCTGCTCGTCCTCGATGAGCCGACCGTCGGCGTCGATATCGAGTCCGTCGAAGCGTTCTACGATCTCTTGGACGCACTAAACAGCGAGGGAATTACGGTGTTGCTGATTGAACACGACCTGAGTGCGGTCACCGAGCACGCCGAGCGCGTCATCTGTCTCAATCGTGAGGTCTACTTCGACGGCTCCACCGAGGAGTTCGTTGAGAGTGACGCACTCGCGCGAGCCTTCGGAACCGCAGCGAATTTTCTTGGAGGTGACTGATGCAGTCGCCACCGTTCCTACAGGTAGGCGCGTTCGGTCCACTCTACTGGATCCTCGATCTCTGGTCAGGGCTCATGTCGTGGCTTGCGGGGGCGACTGGTCTCGAAATGCTCCAGTACGGGTTCATGCACCGGGCGATCCTCGTTGGACTCTGTATCGGCGTGATGGCTCCGCTTATCGGGACATTCCTCGTCCACCGGCAGCTTGCACTTATTGGTGATGCGCTCGCCCACACCGGTTTCGCGGGCGTTGCCGTCGGACTGTTCGTCAATGCTGTTTTCGACCTCGGAGTCTCACCGTACTTCACGGCGGTCGTCGTGGCGATGATCGCAGCGCTGCTCATCGAGTTGATTTCTGAGGTGACCGACGCCTACAACGACGTCTCGATGGCAATCGTGCTGTCGACCGGATTCGCACTGGGAACGACGCTGATCAGCATCAACGCTGGCGGGCTCGCAGTTGGAGTCAACCAGTTTCTGTTCGGGAACCTCTCGACAGTCTCGGCTGACAGTGCATCGTTGCTGCTGATACTGTTTGCAGTCATCGTCGGTGTCGTCGGACTCACACGCAACCAACTACTGTATGTGACCTTCGACGAGACCGCTGCAGCGGTCTCTGGGCTCTCAGTGAGATGGTATAACCGGATAATGGTCATGCTGACGGCGATGGTCGTTGTCGGTGCGATGCAGATCATGGGCGTCATCCTCGTCGCCGCGATGCTTGTCGTTCCGGTTGCCGGGGCCGCACAGGTCTCACGGAGCTTCAACGAATCCATCCTTGTGTCGATCGTCCTCGCCGAACTGGCAGTCATCCTCGGGATGGGTGTTTCCTACTACGGCGGGGCAACCGCTGGTGGTGTCATCGTCCTCGTTGCGGTTGGGATCTACGTCGTCGCCGTCGTGGTCGGGAAGCTCCAAACTGCGATGGGCGAAGAGTCGACGCCCGAAATGGGAAGCATCGATGTCGAAACCGATTCAACCACTGAGTGATGTCCCGGGATCGTCGCAGATCCGAGTTTGTCGTGTTCTGACGCAGGACAAAGGTACGTTGGACTATCTTGACTCGGTTGGGATTCGGCCCACAACACGGCTACGGCTCGAAAATACGACTCCTATTGGCATGGTGAGTGTACCGAGTTAGTTTGTTCAGCACTGATCCCGCCAGATTAACGCTCTTCACCGATTCGGACTGCCTGTGGTGAGTGGCGGCGCTCTGCGGGATTTCGAGTTACGGGCGGATTTTGTATAGCGGCATACGATACATTCCGTGCACACCGGGGCGGCCCCGATCGCTCCGCGAAAGCCGAAGGGCGTTTCAACCGCGGTGACCGACACACCGGTATGACAGAGACAATCCGGTTGGCGACCCGAGGGTCCGATCTCGCCTTGAGACAGGCCCGGCGGGTTGCAGACACTCTTGAGAGCCGTCGCCGCGACGTGAAATTGGTCGAGGTCGAGACGACCGGCGACGCCGTCCGCGACGAGTTGATCCACCGTCTCGGAAAGACGGGCGCGTTCGTCAGGAGCCTCGACGAGAAGGTGCTCGATGGTGGCGTCGACGCCGCCGTCCACTCGATGAAGGACATGCCGACCGAGTTCCCCCCCGAGCTTGTCGTCGCGGGCGTCCCCGAGCGTGCCGCCCCCGAAGACGTCCTCGTGACGCCCGAGGGGGTCGAACTGTCCAGCCTTTCGAACGGCGCGACGGTCGGGACGTCCAGCCTCCGCCGGAAAGCCCAGTTGCTCGCCGAACGCCCCGATTTGGACGTCCAGCCGCTCCGGGGCAACGTGGACACGCGCGTCGAAAAGCTCCTCGCACCGGGGGTTCAGGTCGAGTGGAACCGTCGGCTTGAAGCGGACGAACGCGACGAGGAGGACGATAACGGCCCCTCATACGATCGCCCGCCCGAGGCGTGGCGCGAGGCGCTCAGCGATATCGAACGGCGAGCGATAGAGCGAACCGTCGAGACTGAGTTCGATGCCATCGTGCTCGCCGAGGCCGGGTTGGACCGGATCGGGCTACTCGAAGAAATCGAGTACAGTCGACTGCCGGCTCCGTTCGTCTCCGCACCGGGGCAGGGCGCCCTAGCCGTGACGACGCGCAACGACGGGGTGGCTTCGACGGTTCAGTCCGGCCTCGATCACCCACGAACCCGGGTCGAGACCACCGTCGAGCGGACGATACTCGGGACGCTCGGTGGCGGTTGTGTCGCCCCGATCGGGATCTACGCGGTCGTCCAAGGCGAGTACGTCCAGACGCAGGTCCGGGTGCTCTCGCAGGACGGTACCGAGGAAATCGAGGCGAGCCGGGATCTGTCGGCCGAACGCCACCCAGCGGCGGCGCGTGAGTTCGCCGAGGAGCTGGCCGAACAGGGCGCGAAGGACCTCATCGCCCGCGCGCGGAGGGACGAAGAAGAATGACCGGGACAGTGTACCTCGTCGGCAGCGGGCCGGGGGATCCGGAACTGTTGACTGTGAAGGCGAGGCGGCTCATCAACGAAGCCGACGTCGTCCTCCACGACAAACTTCCCGGCCCGGAGATTCTCGAATCCATCCCGGAGTCGAAACGCGAAGATGTCGGCAAGCGGGCCGGCGGGGAGTGGACGCCACAGGAGTACACGAACCGGCGGCTCGTCGAACTCGCCGAGGAGGAAGCCGATGTCGTCCGCCTCAAGGGGGGCGACCCCTTCGTCTTCGGACGTGGCGGCGAGGAGGCCCAACACCTCGCAGAGAACGGGATCGACTTCGAGTACGTCCCCGGCGTGACGAGCGCGATCGCCGGCCCCGGCGTCGCCGGAGTCCCGGTCACCCACCGCGATCACGCCTCGTCGGTGTCGTTCGTCACGGGCCACGAAGATCCGACGAAAGCGGAGTCGGCGATCGATTGGGGGGCGCTGGCGGCGACGGGTGGCACCATCGTCGTGTTGATGGGGGTCGGGAAGTTGCCGATGTACGCCGAGGAACTGCGTTCGGCCGGAATGGGTCCGGAAACGCCCGTCGCGCTCGTCGAGCGGGCGACGTGGCCGGACCAGCGCGTCGCGACTGGAACGCTCGAGACGATTGTCACGGTGCGCGACAAGCGGGAAATCGAGCCGCCCGCGATCACCGTGATCGGCGAGGTTGCGGCCACGAGAGCCGATGTAGCGGCGTTTCTAAAGGGCGAGTCCAATCCGGAGAGCCAGGAAAAATGAATCATATATTGCTATATCAAATCGCTCTGGCGGCGGAGATCGACACAAACAGGGGGCGGCGATGAGCCGCGTCGCTTTCTTTAGGCCCGACGACGAGCGCGCCAAATCGGCCGCAACGATCGTCCGCGACCTCGGGTGTGAACCGCTCTCGGATCCGATGTTGGCGATCGAGCCGACCGGCGAAACGCCACGGTCAGACGCCGACCACACGGTCTTCACGAGCAAGACCGGCGCGGAACTCGTCGGGACGGCCGGCTGGCGGCCGAGCGGGGCGGTGGTCGCCATCGGGACTCCGACTGCCGAGGCGCTTGAGGCGGCCGATTATACGGTCGATCGGCTCCCTGCGGAGTTCTCCTCCTCGGGACTCGTCGAGGAACTCGCTTCGGACGCCGCCGGGGCCACAGTCGAAGTTGCTCGCTCGGATCACGGCTCCGCAGTCCTCTTGGATGGACTGAACGACGCGGGCGCGTACGTCCACGAGACGGTGCTATATCGGCTTATACGACCAGAAGACGCCGGAAGATCGGCCGAAGCCGCCGCCCGGGGCGAACTGGCGGGCGTCTGTTTCACCTCCTCGTTGACTGTCGAGCACTTCCTCGCCGCCGCCGCGGAGCGCGGGGTCCGGGCCGCGGCGATCGAGGGGCTGCACGGAGCGACGGTCGGCACCATCGGCGAACCGACCCGGAAGACCGCCGAGGCGGCCGGCATCGGCGTCGATGTCGTCCCCGAAACGGCCGAATTCAAGTCGCTAGCCGAGGCCGTCGTCGAACGGCTGTAACGGGTGCGAAAGCAGGACTAAGCGAAGAGCAAAACAGGTCGGCAGGACGCGGACAGGAGGGCTTTTCACCGGCGCGGACCCACCGGCGTGTATGGACGCGCCGCTTTGGACGGACGAACACGCCCCGGAGCGCTCGGAGCTTCCACAGCCGGCGGTCCGAGAGCACTTAGAGCGCGTGGCCGCCGAGCCGATGAACCTCGTCGTGTTCGGCCCCCGCGGCGCCGGCAAGACGGCCGCGATCCGGGCGCTCGCCCGCGAGACCCACGAGGACCCGGACAACGACTTCGTCGTTATCAACGTCGCCGACTTCTTCGACCGGACAAAAAAAGAGATCCGGAACGACGATCGATTCAGGGGGTTTCTCGAGGGACGATCGAGCCTCTCGAAGCGGGACATGATCAGCCACATCCTGAAGGAGCAGGCCTCCTATCAACCGGTATCGGGGAAGTTCCGGACGATCCTCCTCGACAACGCCGAGGCGATCCGTGAGGACTTCCAGCAAGCGCTGCGCCGGGTGATGGAGAAACACTACGAGGCGACGCAGTTTGTCATCGCCACCCGCCAGCCATCGAAGCTCATCCCGCCGATCGAATCGCGGTGTTTCCCGATTCCGGTTCGGGCACCCACTCACGCCGAGACGGTCGCGGTGCTCGAACGCATCGTCACCCGCGAGGGCGTCGAGTACGACGATGACGGCCTCGAATACGTTGCGGGCTACGGCGACGGAAACCTTCGTAAATCGATTCTGGGCGCACAGACCGCCGCCGAGGACGAAGGGGCGGTGACGATGGAGGCCGCCTACGAGGCGTTGGGGGAGATCGGGCTCCGAGAGGAACTCGAATCGATCCTCGCGGCCGCCGACGAAGGGGCCTTCGAGGACGCCCGGGGCGACCTCGACGACCTGCTGTACGATGAGGGCTACGAGGGCAGGGAGGTGCTTAACGCGCTGCTCGGCGCCGCCCGGAGCCGATACGGCGGCGATGAACTCGCGGCGATCCACGAACTCGCGGGCGAGATCGAGTTCGAGATGGCCGATGGAACGTCTGATCGCGTCCACCTGGGGCGGTTGCTCGCTGAATTGGGCCGGTAGGCCCTCGATCCGTCGGGGCGTCGGGCCGTGGTCGGGAGGCAGTCCGAGTTGGCGGGGACAGCTATTTTAAGACGTGCACGTGCCGTGTCAGTGAGGCGTGAACCCGGCGGTCGAACCGGTCCGCGACGGTCCAGCCGGCCGCTTCGGCGGCGTCGCTCCAGACCCGATCGCCGACCAGCACCGCTCGCGGCGCGACACGGCGGAGTTCCGAAAGCGTCCCGCCGACGAGGTCGGAAAGAGAGCTGCCAGCCACCTTCGATTGTCGGCCGTAGGGGGCATCCAAGACCGCGCCGTCGAAGCTCCCGTCGGCGACGGGAAGTCGGGTGGCATCGCCGCGGAGAACCGAGCCGTCGCCGAGGTAGGCCGAGAGGTTACGTCGGGTCCCGCGGACCATCTTCGCCTGCGCGTCGACGCCAACGACGGCCGCACCCGCGAGCCCGGCCTCGACGAGGATGCCGCCGGTGCCGCACATCGGATCGAGAAGCCGGGCGCCGGGCGCCGCTCCGGCGATGTTCGCGAGGGCGCGGGCGTCCATCGGAGCCATGCTCCCCGGTTGGAAAAACGGTTTGTCGGTCGGCTTCCGGGCGGTGAAGTCCCGAACGGTCTCGGCTTCGAGCCATCCGAGCGCCGCGAGCCCAGAGGAAAAGAGCGCGACGAGGGTGTTGTCGGGATCGTCAAGGTCGACGTCAAAGCCCTGATCGACGAGGCGTCCCCCGAGGCGGCGCTCGGCGGCCTGGGTGTCGACCCCCGCGAGCCCCCGGACATCACGGGCCCTGACGGCAACGGTGCCGGTCCGGTCGCGGCCGGCGGTCCGGACAAGTGCGCTCGCAGCCGCCACGTCCGACTCGCAGGTGCCGATCAACCGGCAGATCCGGCGGGTATAGGCAAGCGTCTCGGGGGCCTTGATTCCGCGTGCGGTGGCGACCCCCGGGGCGACGGGGTCGACGGCCGAACAGCGGCTCTCGGCCTCCCGAACCGCGAAGGCGTCGTCCTCGCCGGCCAACTCCAGCAGGTACACGCCCGGACGTGGCCGCCCGCGAGAAATAAACGGCCCGGTCGGAATCGATCGGGACGGCCCGAAAGCTCCGGGATCGGCCGGGCGTTGCTGTTTATGTAGCCCGAGACGGCAGCGACGGAGGTACTTATAAGAAAGCGAGGGCGACGTTACAATCCACACTCACCGCCGCTACGGTGGCGCGCGCTCGGAGCCGTGCCCGAGGGACGGGTGGCGAGCGCGAGCGTGTCGACCCCCGAGGGCCGACTCTCCGTTCTACGTGCGAGAGATGAGTGACGCGAAACCGGCGGAACATATGTTCCGCGAGCGAACGGACGCGGCGCGTCCGTGAGCGAGGCGCGTTGCGCCGAACGAATCGGTCGGGGAGACGTGTGGGCTGCGGGGACTGTTGAGGGGCGTTTATAAGACCCAGCGGGAGAAACTCGGGGCGGAACCACGGATCAAGCAGCTGATCCAATGCTGACTCACCCCCGCGCGCGATCGTAGAGGGTCACGTAGTGGTCGCCGTGGCGGGCCTCGTGTTCCTTCGCGCGCTCGTGAGCGGTCACGCAGTCGTCGATCCGTTGTTCGAGATCGCAGTCGTTGCACTCGATCTTACATGGCATATGTTGACATACATTGTGGAGGATAATCAAGCTAGCGGCGCGAGGATTGAGCCATTTGTTACTACTGACGGTTGCGGAGCCGGAGATCAGCCGGGGGGTTGGAGATCTAAGGGTGCGACCGGGGCGACGGCCGCTTATAAACCGTTGTACGCGTGAGCCTCGAGCGTGTCTAACTCGACGGTGTCGAGGACGGCCTCGTTCGTCGCATGAAGCACAACGGGCGGAACGGTCGTCTCCGGGAGCCGTTGCTCTCGCGTCGCGTCAAGCGCCTCGATCCAGCGGCCGAGACAGAGACACCACTGGTCGCCCGGATCCAGCCCGGGGAACTGTAGGTCTGGCCGCGGGGTGGTCAGGTCGTTGCCGCGCTCCTTGCTGAATTCTAAAAAGTCCGCGGTCATCACCGCACAGAGCTCGTGGCGGCCGCGATCGCCCGGGTGCGTGCCGCAGCAGCCGTCGCGCTCGAACCCGGTTGTCGGATCGGTGCTACAGGGTTCGAGGGACTCGCCGAGGACGTTCGTTTCGGGCATACGATCTGTAGGCGTCGAAGGGACAAAAAGGCCGCCCCGAGGGCGAAAACGCGGGGGGTCGAACCGTAGAGGGCAGTGCCATCGGCGGCGGCGGCGGTGATACCGGTGGTGTCGACAGCGCCGGCGATTTCGCTCAGGGTCGGCGTTTTCGCGGTGGCGGTCGCGTTTTCTCGTGACCGCCCGACCAGACAGCGGCGACACGTGACCGAGCATATTGTGGCGTGCTGTATTGAAAACAATACACAATATTAAGTCACCGGGTGACGAAGGTCTACGTACAATGGCATCTCAGATAGACATCGAAGCCGACACGACGGTCGACGCCCGCGGGGCTGCCTGCCCCGGCCCGCTAATGGATCTCATCGGGAAGATGCGGGACGTGGAGTCGGGCGCGGTTGTACGGCTGTTGAGCGACAACGAGCAGTCGCTCGGTGACGTCCCCGAGTGGGCCGAGGAGGCCGGCAACGAGCTCCTCGAAGTCGTCGAGGGCGATGGACACCACGAGTTCTACGTGGAGAAATCATGAGCGAACACATCGTTATCCTCGGCGGCGGCACCGGGGGTTCGGTGTTGGCGAACGACCTCGCGGAGCGACTCGGGACGGAACTGGAGGCCGGCGAGGTCCGGGTCACGGTGCTCAACGACGGGCCGGATCACGTCTACAAGCCGGTGTGGCTCTACGTCCCCTTCGGATTGCGCGAACCCGAGGACGCCCGCCGGCCGCTCGCCGACCTCATCGACAACCGGGTCGACGTCCGTGAGGAGCGCGTGACCGAGATCGATGCGGACGCGAAGGAACTGGCGTGTCGGGACAGCCACCGCCCGATCGAATACGACCACCTCGTGATCGCGACCGGGTCGACGCTCGCGCCGGAGACGATTCCGGGTCTCGAGGCGGGCGGACACGACTACTACAGCGAATCGGGCGCCGAAGCGCTCCGCGAGGAGCTGTTATCGTTCGATGCGGGACACCTAGTTCTCTCGGTTGTGGGATCGCCACACATGTGCCCGGCCGCGCCGCTGGAGTTCACGTTCATGGCCGACGACTGGCTCCGGGAGCGCGGGCTCCGCGAGGACGTCGAGATCACCTACACCTACCCCATTGGGCGCGTTCACGGCAACCCACACATCGCCGAGTGGGCCCGGCCGATCTTCGAGGAACGCGACATCAGCGCCGAGACGTTCTTCAACGCCGAGTCAGTCGACCCCGAGGCAGGGACGATCACCTCTATGGAGGGGACCGAACTCGACTACGATCTCCTCGTTTCGATCCCGCCGCACCGCGGCGTCGACGTCGTCGAGGCGGCCGGTCTCGGCGAGAACGGATGGGTAGATGTCGACAAACATACCCTCGAAGCCGAAACAGCAGCGGACGTCTACGCCATGGGCGATGCAGCTACAACGGGCGTGCCGAAGGCCGGCAGCGTCGCCCACTACCAGGCGGGCGTCCTCGCACAGCGGCTCGCCAGCCGGATCCGGGGACGGCCCGCGACAGCGACGTACGACGGCAAGACGCTGTGTTTCATCGAAACCGGGATGGACGCGGCGTCGTTTGTCGAGTTCGACTACGAGACCCCACCGTCGCCCGCGCCGCCCTCCGAGAAGCTCCACTGGTCGAAGCTGGCGTACAACGAGTCCTACTGGTTGACCGCACGGGGGCTGCTCTGAGATGGCGGACGGACCCGCGGCCGACGCCGTGATGACCGATGAGGCGTCGGCAGATCTTGAGGCGGCGATCGAGGAAAACCCCGAGGCCGTCGCCGAGTTCGTCCGCCGGCTGGACGCGGTCAACGAGTTGCTCGACGTGCTCTCCCTTGGAGAGAACGCGCTGACCGACGAGATGATCCGAGAGGTCGCCGGAACGACCGCGACGCTCGCCGAATCCGCCGACGGGATCGCGACGGAGGAAACGGTCGGGCTGGCCGAAACCGTCGGCGAAAACGGGGCGGAACTCGAAGCCGCCCTCGAGTCGGTGCTCGAACTCCAGCGGACCGGTGTCCTCGACGAGCTCGTCGAACTCGGCGGCGTCGCGTCGCTTCTGAGTTCGGCTCTCGACGACGAGATGGTCACCTCGCTGGCCGCGACTGGGTCGTCGCTGGGCGAGATCGCCGACATGGCGGCCGAGGAGGACGCCCGTGACGGAATCGAGACTGTGCTTGGGGGGCTCGCCGAGGCCGAGTCGGAGCCGCCGGATCAGGTCGGCCCGATCGAGTTGCTTCGGGCCTCGCGGGAGCAAGAGGTCCAGTACGGCCTTGGGTACGTACTCGCGCTCGCCCGGGCGATCGGTCGGTCGCGGCCGGCGGACGACGGGCCGACGTAGGGTTGAGCACGACGAACCGGCCGAGCAGCTGGAATTCTGGGCACACGGGCAGCTTTCGTCGGTCGTCGTGCAGGCATACTTATCATCCCAGGCGTCGTCGTTTGTGAGTATCCGGTGATCGGATGAGCGAGGCCAGCGAATCAATACGGATTCTTCACGTCGACGACGAGCCTGGGTTCGCCGCCGTGGTCGCCGAGTGCCTCGAACGCGAGTCTGACGATCTCACCGTCGAAACCGCCGACGGGGCTGACGAAGGGATCACTCACCTGCGCGAGCACCGCGTTGACTGTATCGTCTCGGATTACGATATGCCCGGCGAGAACGGCATCGAGTTTCTTGAGCAGGTCCGGGAGATCGACCCCGACCTCCCATTTATTCTCTTTACCGGCAAGGGCAGCGAGGAGATCGCCAGCGACGCCATCTCGGCGGGCGTAACGGATTATCTTCAGAAGGAGACCGGCACCGGCCAGTACGCCGTCCTCGCAAATCGGGTCGAAAACGCCGTCGAACAGTACCGGGCGCAACACGAGATTAAGGCCAGTCAAAAGCGGCTCTCGCTTTTTATTGAACAGTCGCCGCTCGGGGTGTTGGAGTACAACGAGGACTTCGAGATCGTCCGGTTGAACGAGCGCGGCGAGGAGATCCTCGGCTACACGGAGGCGGAGCTACGGGGTCACACGTGGGAAGCGCTCGTCACTGAGGAGAGCTACGAGAACGTCGACGCGGTTACCGACAAACTCGCCGACGCCGAGGGCGGTTACCACAGTGTCGACGAGAACGTCCGCAAGGACGGCGAGCGAATCATGTGTGAGTGGCACAATCGCGTCGTCACCGACGACGATGGCGAGGTCGTCGCGATCTTTTCACAGTTTCAAGACGTCACTGAGCGCCGAAACCGCGAGGAACGGCTTCGGCGAACGACCGCCCGTCTCGAGGCGCTGTTCGAGAACTCCCCGGACGGAGTCGACGTCCACGACGCCGACGGGACCATCGTCGATGCGAACCCTCAGTTGTGCGAGCTGACGGGGTACGACGAGTCGGAGCTGGTCGGCATGAACGTCTGGGATATTGACGTGGCGGTCGATCCGGATGAGACCGCCGACATCTGGGCGGGGATGTCGGTCGGCGACAGGCACGAACTCAAGACGCGATACCGTCGCAAGGACGGCACAACGTTCCCGGTTGAGGTGCACATCAGGCGACTCCGCATCGACGGCAAGGAACGCTTCGTCGCGATCAGCCGTGACATCACCGAACGCAAGCGACGCGAGGCCGAACACGAGCGAACCGAGACGAGCCGTCAGGAGATCCGCCGGATCACAACCGCGACGGACCTCCGCGCCGACGCGAAGATCGAGCGCCTGCTCGAGATAGGCCGGGACTCGCTTGGCGTGGAGAACGCCCACATCGTCGAGATCGATCGCGAGGCGAACCGTCACAGGATCAAAGCCACGTCCGGATCGGAGATCATCGATGTCGGGACCGAGAGCGAGCTCTCAAATACGTTCTGCGCAGCGGCGGTCGATACCGACGACGTTCTCGACCTCTCCGCGACGGCGTTGGAGGACGACAACGATAATGAGAGCAAACACGAGCAGTGGGGTGTCGGCTACTACATCGGCACGAAACTCGTCGTCGACGGCGAGCTCTTCGGGACAGTGTGCTTCGTCGATCGCGAGCCGCGCGAGCGGCCGCTGACGGAGGACGAGCGGGCGCTCGTCGAACTCATCGCCCAGTGTGTGAGCCACGTTCTTGAGCGCGAGTCAGCTGGCCGCAGGCGGGAGGCGATCCTCGATCGAATGACCGACGCGCTGGTGGCGGTCGACGACACGTGGCACATTCAGTACGCCAACGAAAGCGGTCGGGCGTTCGTTCGGGGGGCCGACGGTTACGCCGGGTCGGGCGACGGAGCGAGTGACGGGGGAGGCAGCGAGGCGAGTGACGAGGTCAATAACGAGGCGCACAGCGAGGCCGACGACGGGGTTCGTGGGCTTCACCTCTGGGAGGCGCTATCGGCGGCCGACGGGACAGCGTTCCAGGAGGCGTGTCTCGAAGCAATGTCGGAGCAGCGTCCGGCTTCGTTTGAGGGGTACTACCCGCCCAGGGAGCGCTGGCTCGACGTTCGGGCGTACCCGTCCGAGACGGGGGTGTCGGTGTACATCCGGGACGGGACGACCGAGCGCCGGCGCGAGGAGCAGATCGTCGAGCGCCAGCGGACTATCCGAGAGATCTACGAGGCGATCTCAGACGTCGATCACACGTTCGATCGGAAGGTTAAGCGTCTCATCGAGATCGGGCGTGACATCGTCGACACGGAGTACGGGTCGCTCTCGCGGGTCGAGGGCGATGACTACGTTTTCGAGGGTATCGAAGGCGGGGGCGACGATGGGGCGATCGAAGCCGGCGACGTCGTCGATCTCGGAGCCACGAACTGCGAGCGGATCGTCGAAAGCGAGCGATCAGTCGTGTTGGCCGACATCGCCGAGGAAGCGCCCGAACTCACCGGAAAAGCCGGTTACGCCGAGTGGGACATCTCCTGTTATATCGGGACGCCGGTCATCGTGGAGGGGTCGGTGTACGGCACGTTCTGTTTTTACGACACCGAGCCGCGCGAGGCACCGTTCTCGGAGTGGGAGGTCGCGGTTGTCGACCTGATGGGCAAATGGATCAGCTACGAACTCCGGCGGCGGCGCACCGAGGAGCGCCTCCGCCAACAGAACGAACGATTAGAGGAGTTCGCAAGCGTCGTTAGCCACGACCTCCGGAACCCCCTGAGCGTGGCCGCGGGCAACCTCAAGCTTGCCCGCGAGGAGTGCGAAAGCGACCGTCTCGAGGCGGTCAGCGACTCGATCGACCGCATGGAAACGCTGATCGAGAACCTGCTCGCGCTGGCCAGAGAAGGCGAAACGGTTTCAGAGCGCGAGGCCGTCGACCTCGCGGCGGCCGCGGAACGGCACTGGGGGCGCGTCGAAACGGCCGATGCGGAGCTGATCGTTGATATCGACCGGACGGTCGAGGCCGACCCGAGCAGGCTGGCACAGCTGTTCGAGAACCTATTTCGGAATAGTGTGGAACACGGTTCCACAGATGGCCCGGCTGAGCCCGACAATGGCATTGAGCACGACTCGACAACCGATCGGCCGGACGCCGACGACAGCGTCGGGGGCGGCGTAACCGTCACCGTCGGCGAACTTGAAGACGGCTTCTACATCGCCGACGACGGCCCCGGAATCCCCGAGTCCGACCGCGAGCAGGTCTTCGAGGTGGGCTACTCCGACGACGACGGGACCGGCTTCGGGCTGGCGATCGTCAAGGAGATCGCCGCTGCCCACGGCTGGGATGTCGGCGTTTGCGAGGCCGAAACCGGCGGGGCGAGCTTCGAGATCACGGGGATCGACGAGCCCGCAGGTGCGGACGCGGGCCCGAGCGACGACGCGGAGTCGGGCGGAGACGTGGACCCGAACACGGACGTAGAATCGGGGCGATGACGCGATAGTCGACACGGCCGAACCCGAGGCTTCTTTCCCGCGAGTCGCGTACCTGCGGGCATGACGGTATCCGTTCGCGAGGCAACGGAGGCGGACCTTGAGGCGATCCGCGCGGTCGCAGAGGACGCGTGGTACGCCGCGCTGGGTGGCGCGCTCGACCCAGCCGAGATCGCGGGCGCGCTCGAAGCGTATTACGATCCCGAAGTCGTGGGTGCGGGGATCGAGAGCGAGGGCATCGCCTTTTACGTCGCGTCGGTCGGCGGCGAGGTCCGCGGCTTCGCCAGCGCCGAGCGGACGTGGGCCGATGAGGTCGAACTCCACACGGTCTACGTCCACCCCGACCGGTGGGGCGAGGGGATCGGCGAAGCGCTCTTCGAGCGGGTCGAGACGTGGGCGCGAGGCGAAGGCGCGGATCGGGTCGCCTGCGGCGTCCTCGCCGACAACGTCGTGGGGATCGGCTTTTTCGAGTCTGTCGGCTTCGAGCGGGGGCGGACAACCGAGGCCGAGATCGTCGGGGCGGTGTACGACGAGTACGAGTACGAGTACGAACTCCGAGCGTAGCCTGCCGCCGGCCGAAGGCATTAGCCGCCGCCGGACGAACAGACGATATGGATCTGTTTTGGCACCGGCGGGACCCGAGAACGCGTGACAACGCCGGGCTCGCGGCGGCCGCGCGGGCTGGAACGGTCGTTCCGGTGTTCGTCTACGATAGCAGCCTCTTAAATACGATGGGGGACAGACAGCGGGCATTGTACCTCCGGCACATCAAGGCGCTCGAACGTCGCTACCGGGAACTCGACAGCGACCTCGTGGTCCGGGCCGGCGACCCGGATGACGTCCTCGTCGACCTCGCGGCGGAGTACGGCGCTGACACCGTCTTTTATAATACGCACTACCGCGCGGCACAGCGGAACCGACAGCGGGCCGTCGAGGACGCGCTTTCGGGCGCCGGCGTCGACACCGACGCGCGGACGGACCTCGTATTGGTCGGCCCCGAGAAACTGGAGCGGTCCTATCCGAACCACAGCCAGTTCCACAACGACTGGGAGGCGGTCCCAAAGCGAGGGTCATACGCCGAACCCGACGCGGACGCCCTCGCCGGGATCAGCGACGGGAAGACGGTCCCGGAGCCCGAGGTCGACATCGAACTGCCGGCGGCCGGCTACCGTGGCGCTCGCGACCGTCTCGATACGTTTGTCGACCACGGGATCACCTCGTACAACGACACCCGAGACGACCTGCGGATGGCTGTCGAGGAGCCGACCCACGCCGTCTCGCGGCTGTCGCCGTATCTCGCGACCGGGGCGATCGGGATCCGCGAGGTGTGGGCAACCGCGAGCGAGGTGTACGACGCCGTCCACGGCGGGGAGCGACGGAACGTCGACAAGTACAGATACGAGCTGTCGTGGCGCGAGCAGATGTATCATCTGCTGTACTACAACCCGGATCTCGCGGTGTCGAACTACAAGTCGTTCCCGAACGACATCGAATGGCACAACGACGACGACGCCTTCGAGGCCTGGACCCGCGGTGAGACCGGGTATCCGCTCGTCGACGCGGGAATGCGGCAGTTGAACCAGGAGGGATACATCCACAACCGGCCGCGACAGGTCGTGGCAAGTTTTCTCAGCAAACACCTCCTGATCGACTGGCGGCGTGGCGCGCGGTACTTCACCAAGCAGTTGCTCGATCACGACTACGCCTCGAACCACGGCGGGTGGCAGTGGGTCGCCTCAACCGGTACCGACTCCGTCGACGTGCGGATCTTCGATCCTGTGAGTCAGGCGAGCAAGTACGACGAGGGGGCGACGTACATCCGCGAGTATGTTCCGGAACTCGAGGGAGTGCCCACGGGGAAGGTTATAGAGTGGCCGACGCTCGCTCGGGATGAGCGGGAGTCGTTGGCCCCCGAGTACACCCATCCGATCGTCGATCGCAACGAGGGGTACGAGCGGGCACAGCGCACCTTCGAACGGGCGCTCGGAAAGCGGTGAGCACATTCGGGGACCGAACGGCCATCATCGGCTCCCGAGGCAGAGTATATAAATGAATCATCTACCGAACGATGCCGTCGACGCGATCGACGCCTTCGGCGAGGGAGTCCTGTATGGGGAGCCACCACCGGTTCGCGAGCGCCTTCGGTCGGATCTCAGGCTTCGGATATCGGCCGCCGATAGCGGCCGGACCGCGCTGTGTCGGTTCGAAACCGAACACGCGGAGACGCCGGAGACGCTCCGCGGGCGTGGGTCGTTTGTCCGGACGATCGTCGATGGAGTCGACGAGCGACTGGCAGCGTGGGGGATCGAGACGCCCGGCGCCTATCGGTACCAAGCGACTATCGACGGCACGCACCGCTATGAGGGGATGATTGAATGGTAGCGGCGTCGAAGCGTACGCTTAAAAGTCCAGACCACGAAACGGACGTATGAAGCACGTCACGGTCCCGAGCGACCGGATCGGCGTCCTGATCGGCGAGGGAGGTGAGACGATGCGCGAGATCGAGGAGCGCGCGGAGGTCCGCCTTGATATCGACTCCGAGACGGGGTCGGTCCGTGTCGAGTCAGTCGGCGACCCGATCATCGGCCTGAACGGCCCCGACATCGTGAAGGCGATCGGCCGCGGCTTCGCCCCCGAGGACGCGCTCCGGTTGCTCGAAGACGACATGCAGATGTTCGAACTCGTCGACATCGATGCCGCCACGCGGAACAAAAAGGACCTCCGCCGGAAGAAGGGCCGACTCATCGGCGAGGGCGGCCGAACCCGCGAGTTGATGGCCGAACTCAGCGGCGCGGACGTCGTCGTCTACGGAACGACGCTTGGGATCATCGGCTCCCCGAAGCAGGTCGATGCGGTCCGCAGCGCCGCCGATATGATCCTCGACGGCGCCCCTCACGGTGCGGTTTACTCCTTCCTCGAGCGCCGCCACAACGAGATGCGCTCGAACGACATCGAGTACCACGAGTTCGCCGACGAGTCGCGGTCCGTGTAGCGGCGACCGACGGAAACCGTCGGAAGGCGCACCGAATGTTTGAACCGCAGAAAGAACCTATATAAACGCTTCGTGTGGACGTATAGCACGCTGATCGTCGGCCCGTCCGGCGGTTTCTCTCTTCCTATTTCAGAAAGATTTATATAGAACCGCGGACAATCATTCGGATGAATATGAGTCAACAGATGGGCAACCAGCCGATGATCGTCCTCTCCGAGGAGAGCCAACGCACCTCCGGGCAGGACGCCCAGTCAATGAACATCACCGCCGGGAAAGCGGTCGCCGAGTCCGTACGCACGACGCTCGGCCCGAAGGGAATGGACAAGATGCTCGTCGACTCGACGGGCAACGTCGTCGTCACAAACGACGGCGTCACTATCCTCGGCGAGATGGACATCGAACACCCCGCGGCGAACATGATCGTTGAGGTCGCCGAGACGCAGGAAGAGGAAGTTGGCGACGGGACGACGTCGAGCGTCGTCGTGGCCGGTGAGCTCCTCTCGCAGGCTGAGGACCTCCTCGAGCAGGACATCCACGCGACGGTGCTGGCGCAGGGGTACCGTCAGGCGGCCGCCGAAGCAAAGGACATCCTCGAGGACGTCTCCATCGAGGTCGACGCCGACGACACCGAAGTGCTCGAATCCATCGCCTCGACGGCGATGACCGGTAAGGGCGCTGAGAACTCTAAGGACCTGCTCGCCGGGCTCACTGTCGACTCGGTGCTTGCCGTCGCCGACGAGGACGATGTCGACACGGACAACATCAAGGTCGAAAAGGTCGTCGGCGGGGCCGTCGACGAGTCCGAGCTCGTCGAGGGCGTCCTCGTCGGCAAGGAGCGCGTCCACGACAACATGCCGGCTCTCGTCGAGGACGCCGATATCGCGCTGCTCGACGCGGCGATCGAGGTCAAAGAGACCGAGATCGACGCCGAGGTCAACGTCACCGACCCCGACCAACTCGAGCAGTTCCTCGAGCAGGAAGAAAAGCAGCTCCGCGAGATGGTCGACCAGCTCGTCGACATCGGCGCGGACGTCGTCTTCTGTCAGAAGGGCATCGACGACATGGCCCAACACTACCTCGCCCAGGAGGGCATCCTCGCCGTCCGCCGCGCGAAGAAGTCCGACATGAAGGCGCTGTCGCGCTCGACGGGCGGCCGTGTCGTCTCCAACATCGACGACATCACCGAGGACGACCTCGGCTTTGCCGGCTCCGTCACACAACAACCCATCGCGGGTGACGAGAAGATCTTCGTCGAGGACGTCGAAGAGGCCCGCGCGGTCACACTCATCCTCCGCGGCGGCACCGAGCACGTCGTCGACGAGATCGAACGCGCCGTCGAAGACAGCCTCGGCGTCGTGCGCACGACGCTGGAGGAGGGGAAGGTCCTGCCCGGCGGCGGCGCACCTGAGATCGCGCTGGCACTCGGCCTGCGTGACTTCGCCGACTCCGTTGAGGGTCGCGAGCAACTCGCCATCGAGGCCTTCGCCGACGCGGTCGACGTGATCCCGCGAACACTTGCCGAGAACGCCGGCCTCGATCCCATCGACTCGCTGGTCGAACTCCGAAGCCGGCAGTCCGACGACAGCACCGCCGGCCTCGACGCCTACACCGGCGACGTCATCGACATGGAAAACGAGGGTGTCGTCGAGCCGCTCCGAGTGAAGACCCAGGCCATCGAGTCCGCCACCGAGGCGGCCGTGATGATCCTCCGCATTGACGACGTCATCGCTGCGGGCGACCTCAAGGGTGGCTCCAGCGACGACGACGAGGACGACGCACCTGGCGGCCCCGGCGGCGCAGGCGGCATGGGCGGTATGGGCGGCGGCATGGGCGGTATGGGCGGCGGCATGGGCGGCATGATGTAAGCCGCGCTCGGCACGTACACCCAACTCCCGGCCGCTGTCGAACCGCGCGAAACCGCTCGAACGCTGTACCAACTTCGTATTTTTCGTCCCGAGACAATCCCTCCGGAGCGATTGTTGAACTACACCACGAGACCTCACGCTATTGTCGTCGTGTGCCACTGTATGGCCGTCCATCGCCGAGGCGTCCCGCGATCCCCGGTAGGTTTTTGTCGGTTGCTCGGTAACGGATGGCACGCAAAACCACTCATTGATGAGCGAACAGGACCCCGTCTTCGGCTTCGAGGCACTCGAGGATCCGCCGGGCGTCGAGGTCGTCGACCGCATCGAACAACTGCGATACCGGCTCCACGCCGACCGGCCGGTCTCGCCGACACCGATCGACACCGACCCGTTTTATTTTCCCGTCGACAGCGCCGTCGAGATTACGGCCGAGGAGATTGTCCTGCCGACGGTCGTGACGGTCTGCATCCGGGACAGCGCGGGCGAGATGGTGACCGAGGTCGGCCATCTTGACGAGGGATCTGTCGGCGACGGGAGCTACATCCTCGAGTTGGGCGCACAGATCAAGACCTACGTTGAAGTCACGGGACCGATCGAGACCACCGCGACGCTTCTGGAGACGCGCATCGAGTTTGACGGCCCGACGGAACTCCGGGTCGGCGCGCAGTCGTGGCACGACCGGCCGGCGGCGACGGTGACGACCACGGCCGACCCCCACGACATGATGGCCGCGGTGAGCACGTTCGGGTCGGCGCTGAAAACCACCTCCCCGGAGCGGTCGTTCCCGTCGCTACGGGGCCACCCCCCAGCGGTTCGGCTCGGCGACCAACTCAAGATTCCGGACTCGATCGAGGTCCCCGAGACGGGGATCAGACTGGAACTGCCGCCGACCCGCGGGGCGGTGTACGCCGCTGCGCCGCTTGCGTACTATCTGGGCGCCGAGGTCGTGGCGGGGTCGGAGCCGCGGCTCGTGACCGACAGGGGCTTCGAGCACTCGCTCTCCTCTCCGAAGTCGTTCGAGGAGAACGTCGAGCGAACCCTCAAGCGGCTCTTCGTGCTCGATTGTGTCACCAGAACCGAGGGACTATACGAGATCGACCTGCGCGCCCGCAACGAACTCGAGGGGTACGTCGGGTTAGACTGGGGGCGGCTCTACGAGCAGTCGCTTGCGGAACAGGTAGCGACGTACCTGGAGGTTCCGTACGCGCTACTCGAGGATGTCATCCCGGAGTGGCGGCTGACAGCCCACGTCGAACCGACAGGCGACACCGTCGAGCAGTTGCCGTTCGTCGTCGACGACCTCGCGATCGTGCGGACGGCCGCCACCCCCGGAGCGGCGCAGCCGGGAACCGAATCCACAGGGACGCTGACGCGGAGTGGTGTCCTCACGCGGTCGGCCGCCGAAGGGACCGAGGCTGACGCCGAGGGGCCGTCGTACGTCCAGCCCCAGTCGTCGGGCTCTCTCGAACAGGCCTGGATCGGCGACCGCATTCCCGTCGGAGCGAGCAAACTGACGGCGGCGGCCTTTCGGAACCGCCTCGACCGGGAGACGACCGAGGGCGACATCTCGATCACCGTCGTGTCGAACGACCCCCGGATGGGCGAGGAGCGCGACCTCGTCGGGGACGTCTACGGCGACCGGGAGAACCTGCCCTTCGACGTCCGGATGCGGCGGGACCTCTCTGTGGAGGCGCTCCGCGAGGAGTTCCGGGCAGATCGGAGTTTCCTCCACTACATCGGCCACACCGAACGGGACGGGTTCGAGTGTGCCGACGGCAAACTCGACGCGGCGACACTCGATTCAGCCGGCGTGGACGCGTTCCTCCTGAACGCGTGTAACTCCTATCAGCAGGGCCTGGCCCTCATCGAGGCTGGGGCCGTCGGCGGCATCGTGACGTTGAACGATATAATAAACGATGGCGCAGTGCGCATCGGCGAGTTGATCGCTCGGCTGTTGAACGCCGGTTTCCCGCTTCGTGCGGCACTGACGATCGCCCGGGGGGAAAGCGTCCTCGGCGGCCAGTACATCGTCGTCGGCGACGGCGGCGCGACAGTTACGCAGGCCGTGAGTCGAACGCCGAATATCCTCGATGTGACGCCCGAGGGCGACGGCTTTGAGCTCCGGATCACGACCTATGCGACGGACGATGCGGGACTCGGTAGCGTATTTAAACCACACGTCAGCGGTAATGATGAGCACTTCCTGAGTTCGGGGGAGATAGCGTCGTTCCACGTTTCATCGGAGGAGCTCATCCAGTTGCTGGAACTGGAGAACGTGCCAGTCCGGCACGGCGGAGACATCCTCTGGAGTCAGTCACTAGATATTGACGATCTAAGCGGAATGGGGTCAAGCCGGAACTGAGGATTCGCTCGCGTGTTTGCCTCGATTCTCCGTTCTGTGCTCGTTTGTATCACTCGCCAGTGCTCGCTCTTTTAACAAACAGCTCGTTTTTATACTTGGCCCGTACGGGCGCGTCCTCATGTGCCGTCGTCGCGGCCCCAGAGAATCCCGATGCAGCCGGGTTCGTCTTTGTATTTGATAGAACCACCGTGGACCTCGACGTCGATTTTCACACCGTCAGCGCGTTCACCGGTGAACTCACACTCGAAGGTGCCGTGGTCCTCCGGATCTGTCTCGACGAACGTTCGCAACGTCGCCTCGGCCGCCTCATTGCCGGCGAGGGCGAGCGGTGATTCCCCGACGAGATCGCTTTGCTCGCACCCGAAGACGTCCGCGAGCCGCTCGTTGACATACACGAACTCGTCGTCTTGAATGATGAACACACCGGTCAGGTCCTGCTCGACCAAGCGACGGTACCACGATAACGCCTCCCAAAACTGCTGTCTGGCCCGATAGCGCTCAACGACGTTCCTAACGCGGTTGGCGAGTACCTCGTATTGGTCGGTGCCGGTCCCTTTCTGCATGTAGTCAGTGACGCCCGCGGCGATGGCCTCGCTTGCGACCTCCTCGCTGCCCTTGCCGGTGAACAATATAAACGGGAGGTCGGCGTACTGCTCGCGAACGATTTCGAGGAACTCGATCCCGTTCGTGACCGGCATGTCGTAGTCGCTGATGACGCAATCGATGTCTCCCCTTTCGAGCCGGTCGAGTGCTTCGACGACGTTTGTCGCCGTCGAAACTGCGAGATCATCGTCGGTCCGTTCCAGATAGGTCGCTGTCACATCGTTCATCGTCGGCTCGTCGTCGACGTGGAGGACGTTGATCTCCTCCGTGTCCGCGCCCGTGGACACCGGGGTTGGAACCTCGATAACGTCCTCGTCAAGATGACCTGGGATTTCACCCCTGAGTAAGGGCGGGCTTCGATCCTGAACGGGGGGATCACCGCGGAAGACCGAACGTGGGATCGAAACTCGCTCGTGCCGTTCTCGGTTTGTCGGGTTCATCGATGGGATCTGTCGTACTGGGTGATTCTTGCCCTGCCGGTAAATATCTTGTATGCCTGACTCACGAACTCGCCGCTTCGGGAGTCCGACACGACTGTGTCCGTCGTTCTGCCCGACTGTTTATACGATGTTGCAGTATTTCGCAAGCTCATTGCGGGGCCGACGCCTACCCCGGTGCTCTGCCCGGACGGAACGTCTTGGTTCTTCGAGACGATTCACCCCGTCGAAATCGAATATACTGTTACCGCCTTCCCATCCGAGACTCAAATATCGCCGTATCTCTATTTTTCGGCCGAGCTATTGATTTTAATCCACATTTTACTTAAAATTTTAACTTAATCTAATTAATCTTATGTAGGTAACTATCAAATAAATTTAATATCAACCCGGGGGTCTGTTGCCATGTATCATGTCCGATACAGACATCGCGGCGTACCTGCGCGAGCACCCCCGAATGATGGGCGTACTGTTCACGACGACTGTCCTGCTTACGCAAGTGGGATCCGTTTCGGCAGGAATCGGTAGCACAATCAGCTAAACACCGCGGCGACGCTGAGCGTTCTTTTTCAGGAGACTCCAACTGGTAGCGTTAACGCCGATGCTAGCTTTGATCTGATTATGCTCGGAGACGTTCGCCGCTAGATAGAACAAACCGGGCGCTACCGCACCGCAGCCGTCGCCTCGCGCATGATCTCGAGAGCATCCTTCAGCGTCTCCACGTCGGTCGCATAGGAGATCCGGGCGTGGCCCGACCCGCCCTCGCCAAAGGCCTCGCCGGGGACGACGACGACGCCGCGGTCGATGACTTCGTCCACCCAGCCGTCGGGAATGCGGGGCATCACGTAGAACGCGCCCTTCGGCATCGGCACCGCAAGACCCATTCCCTCAAGCCCGTCCAAGACGACATCGCGGCGCTTCTCGAAGGCCGCCCGCATCTCGTCGACGCGGCCCTGTGGCCCCGAGAGGGCTGCCTCCGCGGCGTACTGGGCGGGTGCGGACGCGCAGGCTTGGACGTACTGGTGGACCCGGAGCATCCGTTCGATTCGTTCGTGCTCGGCCGTCACCCACCCGAGCCGCCAGCCGGTCATCGAGTAGGCCTTCGAGCAGGCGTTGACGACGGCGACGTTACCCGAGTCCGTGAACCCGGCAGGCGAGTGGTGCTCGCCGTCGAAGACGAACGGCGAGTACACCTCATCAGAGAGACACAGCACGTCGTGCTCGTCGGCGATTCGGGCGAACGCTCGCATATCGGCCTCGCTTTGGACCGCGCCCGTGGGGTTCGCGGGGCTGTTGACGACGAACAGCGCCGTGTCGTCGGTGATCGCTTCCTCGACGGCTTCAGGGGCCATCGTGAGGTCATCACGCAGTTCGACCGGGGTCGGGTCTCCACCCGCCAGATGTGTCAGCGCCTCATACGAGACGAAGCCGGGATCCGGGTAGATGACCTCCTCGCCGGCATCGACGTGGGCTTCGATGGCGATGTGGAGCGCCTCGCTGCCGCCGGCCGTCGCGATGACGTTGTCGGGATCGACCGAAAAGGCGTTGTCGCGGTCGTGTTTCGCGGCGATAGCCGTGCGTAGCGACTCCGTGCCCTTGTTCGAGGTGTAGGCGTCCGTCTGCCCCGATTCGATGGCTTCTATGGCCGCTTTGCGGGCGTGGTCGGGCGTCGGAAAGTCGGGCTGGCCTAACCCGAGGTTGATCGCGTCCTCGCCGGCCGCCTCAAACACCTCCCGGATGCCACTAATCGAGATCCGCTCAACACGGGATGAGAACCGACTCATATCTGTCGTAGCGTCCGGGACGGCAATAGTTCTGCCGTGTCAACAATAGCGGATTCGACCCAGTGACTCACCCCGGCGCATGTATCGGCAATTTTACCCTCTATACAGGACAGCCGTCTGCGTGAAAAGAGGCATATAAGCCCTCCAAACCGAGCGAAACGGCCAAATCGACGGGATGGCACTGTCAGATATCGGACCCAGCACTACCGCTACCTCGCCGTGGATACGTCAGGGGCGTTTACACGACGTAATGACAGGGTTCAGCTGTTCACGGCGCAGATATCTTGGTACAGTTGGTTCGGCTGTGGCGGTCGGCAGTGCCGGCTGTCTCGGTAGTGGCGGTGGCGGCTCCTTGGAGGAACTCACCGTTGCATACATGCCGATTTACCCCGATCTGCAGTACTTCGTGATGGAGGGAGAGGGGTACCTCTCGGAGATCGACGCGGAGATCGACGGCCGGGAGTTCACCGATGGACCGGCGATCGTCCAAGCTTACGGCAGCGGCGAACTCGATGTCGCGATGTTCGGTATCGTGCCCGCGATGATCGTCGTCGACCGGGGCATTCCGGCGCAGGTGACGGCAGCAAACATCGTCGAGCCGATGGGAATCATGGCCGACGAGGAACTGCAGGCGCTCTGGGCTGACCACGGTGCCGACGCCTTCGACGTCTGGGCGGACGAGCACGGCCAGCGCTTCCGGTTCGGGACGTTCCCGCAGGGATCGGTCCCGGACGTGTTGCTCCGGTATTGGCTCAGCGACGTCGTCGGTGTCGACCCTGAATCGGCGGTCGACATCATCGAGATCAACGGCGCGAACGCCGTCTGGCAGGCGATCGCGGGCGAGGAGATCGATGGCACCTCGATCATGGAGCCGGTGCCGACGATCGCCAACGAAGAGGGCTCGAACGTGTCGATGTTCCGGACCGCAAGCGAGATCATGCCCGGCCAGCCCGCCGCGGTGACGCTGATGAGCGATGCAGTCCGGGACTCGCCGCTGGCGGCGCAGTTCCTCGAACAGCACGTCCGGGCAACCGAATTTATCGCCGAAAACCCCGACGAGACGGCCGCACACGTCGAAAGCGGCATTGGGATGCCCACAGAACGCGCCCGGACAGCGCTGGAGTCGCCGCTGTCGAACTTCGTCACCGACCCGCGTGAGATCGAGGACGGAACCGAGGTGTTCTCGACGTTCGCCCACGATAACGGCCAAATTGAACAGGAACTGACGACCAAAGATATCTTCGATTACAATGTCTACGATGGCCTGTAACTGCGGACACGAGGGGGCGTGAGTACAGATGGCCACGAAAACCGACGTTGATGACGATATCGGGGGATACATAAACGGGTCGATCCCGACGGTCGACCCACGGCGGGCGATCCTCGGGTCCGCCGGTATCGCCGGCTTTCTTACGCTATGGTGGGCGGCCTCGCTCGTCCAGCCCACATATGTACTGCCGTCGCCGGCCGCTGTCGGCGAAACGTTCTACGCTGAGGCCGCGAGCGGCGAGATGGCGACTGCGGTCGGCCAAAGCGTCCGTCACTGGATTCCAGGCGCCGTGATCGGCACCACCCTCGGCGTTGCAGCCGGCGTCGGCCTAGCGTGGAGTTCACTCGCCGACGACATCTCAGCACCGATCGTTCGCACCCTGCGACCGGTGCCGCCGCTAGCGCTCATCGGCTTCGCGATCGCGTGGTTTGGCATCAACCACGCCGGAGCGGCCTTTATTATCGCCGTCGGGGCCTTCTGGATCAACTTCTATGCCGCCTACGGCGGCGTCGAGGGCGTCTCGGAGGACCTCCTTGACGTCGCCCGTAGTCTCGGCGTCGAGGGCGACTTCGAGTTGCTGCGGTCGGTCGTCGTCCCCGCGGCCTCCCCGGAGATACTGACCGGGATCCGGACCGGGATCGGGCGGTGTTGGATGCTCGTCGTCGCCTCCGAGATCTTCGGCGTCCCCGGCATCGGGCGGCGTATCCTGCGCGCCTCGAACAATCTTCAGGTCGACGTCGTGATCGCGTACATCCTCGTGTTGAGCCTGCTGTTCTTACTTGTCGACGTGACCTTTAGGGCGGCCCAACGGAGGGTGCTCGCGTGGCGGTGAACGATGACGAGCGCGGAACCGAAAAGGGGGGCAGGAGTACAGACAGCGGACACGAAACCGCAACGGCCGCCCGCGTCCAAGTTTCGGACATCGCCAAGCACTACGAGGGCAACGAGGGGCCGATCCGGGCGCTCGAAGGGGTCTCCTTCGACGTCTCGGACGGCGAGTTCGTCTGCCTCGTCGGCCCCTCGGGATGTGGAAAGACGACGATGTTTCGGATCATCGCCGGCCTCGAGTCCGCAACGGCGGGTGACGTCTTCCTGAACGACGAGCGGGTCGACGGCCCGACATCCGACATGGGCGTCGTCTTCCAGGAGTACCACCTCTTCCCGTGGCGGACCGTCCGCGGAAACGTCGCTTTCGGCCTCGAAAAAAGCGATGTCGCCGCCGAGGAGCGCCGGGCGCGGGTCGAGCGACTCGTCGAGTTGGTCGGCCTCGAAGGGTTCGGCGATAGCTACCCCAAGGAACTCTCCGGCGGCATGAAACAGCGCGTCGCCATCGCGCGGGCGCTGGCGGTCGATCCCGACCTCCTGCTCATGGACGAGCCCTTCGGCGCCGTCGACGCACAGACGCGGGAGATGCTCCAGACCGAACTGCTGGAAATCTGGCGCGAGACCGGAAAGACCGTCCTGTTCGTCACCCACGACGTTGAGGAGGCAGTGAAACTCGCCGACCGGATCGTCGTGATGGCCAAGGAACCCGGGAGGGTCCGAGAAGTAATCGACGTGGACCTCCCCCGGCCGCGGGCGCGCTCGGACGCCAAGTTCGGGCGCTACTACGAGCGCGTGCTGGGGCTCATCCGCGGCGAGCGGGGCACACCGGACGTGTAAGGCTCACTCGTTCGCTCGGGCCTCGCGGAGTTCCTCTATGTGGCGTTCGAGTCTGCGAAGCGTCGCGTCCGCATCGGCGTACCCCGCCTCGTACTCGCCGTAGGCGTCGTCGGCCTTCGTCAGGAAGCGATCGATGGCGGCGTCTGCGTCGGTCATGTGGGGTGTTCGGTCGGTCAGTTTAAAAGGCGGGCGATGTGGGGCTCGGTTCGACATCACCGGACCCCGTTTCGGCCGCCGAAACAGGTCGCGACTTGATAACCGGATCGTGTGAATCACGGGCAATGGCCGTGTCTCCCGCTCGCTCGCCGCCCCGTGGACGCCGATTCGGAGCTGTCTGTCTGTGCGTCGCCCTCGCGGCGCTCGTCGGCGTCGGGCTGGCTGGCGGGACCGCCGCGGCGCAAAGCGAGGCGACGATAGAGAACGTGACGATCACTCCCGACGAGGGCGACGCGGGCGTCACGGATACGCACACCGTGACCGTCGAGACGGCGAACACGACGGGGACGAACGCGACGATCGAACTCGACCTCACGGGGTGGGCCGCCGAGCGGACGGAGAACGTCGATGTCGTGACCGGGCAGGCAACCGGGGGTCCGACAAGCGACAGCGTCCGGGTCGATCCGGAGGGCGAGACGGTCGTCGTCGACATCAGGGTCACGCACCCGACGACAACGGGCGACGTGTCGATCGAGGCGGTCGTGATCGGCGGCTCGGGCGAGCGTCTCGGGTCCGATGCGGCGTCGATCGCGGTCGAGTCGGTCGGATTCGATCCGTCGCTCGCGGACAGCGAGATCGACGCCTTCGGCGCCGAGGCCGACCACACGACGGAGCTTTCGGGGCTCGGGTCCGCGGCGCCCGAGAACGCCGTGGCGATTTCGTCGCCGGATCTGGCCGACGACGAGCTATTCGAGGTACTCGATGGCGACGAACGGGAAGCCGTCTATCGAGAAGACGGCGAGCTCAGGCTGGAACCCCCCGGGCAGGAGCCGGGTATCGAACTCTCGTTTCGGGACTTCGACGCGGCGACGTACCGGTTCGACCTCTCGCCGGTCGGTTCCGAGGTCAAACAACGGCTCGAACTCGAGGTCGTCGACCCCGAAGTCGACGGCTCTTTTGCGACCGACCGACATGAGGTGGCAGCCGGCGACATGGTGACCGTTGATACGAGCATTAGCGGCGTCGACGGGGGGTATCTACTCGTCGGTGCAGACCACAAGGCGCGGGAAGGCAGACCGGCCAATTTCTTCGACATTGTCTATGTAGAGGGAGGAGCATTAACGATCAACACCCGCCTGCTCGGCACCAGCGCCGATACCGAAGACGTGTATATGACCGATGGTACCGTCCGGAGTTACCTCCATGACCCCCCAGTGGGTGAAACGGAAGGAGATGGTGAAAAGCGACTCTCCGAGGTTCGCTTCAGAGGTTCAGACGGCCGTCGAACGTGGGACAATATAGACGAATTCCGAGCGGAGATGGGGATGGGACCGCTGCCACGGCCGGTTCAGCCCGAGCGCTACCGGTTTGTGCTTGGAGCGGATGGCACCGTTGAACTGCGCGATGACGGCATCGCCGACTTTGCGCACCCGGTCGCCCGCTCGAATCTGCAAGTGACGGAGCCCAGCGTGGAGTCAGTCACGACGTACGTCGCGCCGCGTGGCCCGGCAAACGAGTTCGAGACCTCCGGAGACATTGGTTCGCTGACGGGGGAGCTGACCGAACGGGGTACCATCGCCAAGGAGGACAGACTCGTCTTTGAGATTGAGGCAACTGGCCTCTATGGAGCACTCTTTCATCAAACCGACGAAGGCGGACAGGAGTTTGAGGAGGGAGTTCACCCCGATGAGTTTCAGGACTTGCTCAACCTCGAGGACGAGGGTATCGTCCTCGAATCCAAGCAGACGGACATGACTTCGAACGAACCCCGAACTGAGCTTAACCTCGGCGGTGCAACGGATGGCGAGGCATACGTCATTCCGGAGTCAGCCGAGGGTGATGCTGGGCTCAGGAAACGGTTTTATCTCGTTGTCGATACCCGGGACGCAGGCGCGTTCAAGGGGGCGTTCAGCGACGACGAAAGCGACGAGTTCGAGTTCGAATACGGCTACGAGTCGCCGCCGGACGAGCGATACCGGTTTTCGAATAACGATCTTCAGACACGACCCGATCCATTCAATCCGGAATCGGAGCCAACCGAGGACGGCACCGAACACTACCCATACCTCGGAAAGGACGAGGTTAGTGAAACGATAACGAAGCCGTTCACGATCGAGGAGCCATACGCCGAGTACAACCAGACGACGAATCAGGATCAGGTCGCATTGACAAACGGAACGGAGGTCACGCTGACCGGCGAGACGAACGTCGCGCCCGCCTCGGAGTTCTACATCCAGATCATCGCCGACAACCGCTCGAACCCGACGCGGATCACCATCGACGACGTCGAGGTCGATGAAGACGGATCATTTACTGCGACGAAGGACCTTTCCGAGCTCCGGGTGGGCGAGGGGGTCGAGGTGGAGTTCTACGCCGAGAACCGCATCGTCGACAAGCGCGGCGGAGTTCTAGCCGGCGATCGAGAGGCCACAAGTCGTTTCGAGATCGTTGAGGCGCCCGATCGGGTGACCGCCGGAACGGCCGATAGTGTGACTGTTGAGGCGGTGATCAATAACACCGGGGCGGCGACCGAGACGAAGCCGATCAATCTCCGGGTTGGTGAGGCCGATGTCGACTCCATCAGCCGGACGCTCGACAGTGATGAAAGCCGATCAGTCGAACTTGACGCCGGGACGCTGGAGGAAGGTACCTACCGATACGTGCTCTCCACGCCTGACGACGAGGCTGTCGGCGAGTTGGTCGTCGGGCGCGATGCTCCAATAAACGTGGTCGACAGCGAAGACAACGGGGCGGACGAAGAGGAGTCAGGAGACAATACCAATACGACTGACCAAGGGGAAGGCGGCGGGGACGACACCAATCAAAGCGACGATACCACTACAGACGAGGACGAAAGCGACGGGGACGACAACGGCGGCGATCCGGGGCTTCCGAGCGAGGTCGTCGGCCTGCTCGGGGCGTTTGCAGGCGCGGTCGGCACCGAACACGCCGTCGGCGGCGCGGCGGTCGTCGGCGCGGCGCACGTGCTCGGCTTCTGGGCCTGAGACATGGGGCAACGGGGGAACTATCAGCCTTCACAAAACGTATCCGGCGGCCTCCCCCAACGCTCGTATGGACGAACACGGCCGCCGTCGATTTCTCAAGACCGCAAGCGTCGGGATGACCGCAACGATCGCCGGGTGCGGCAGCGCTGAGGACGCCCCCGCACAATCGAGCACGGAGGATCAGGTGACTGTCACTGTCGTGCTGAGTCCCGATAGAGACGCGCTTCAAACTCGCCGACAGGAACTCATAGAGGAAGTGGAGGCAGGCAACGTGACGCAGAGTGAGGCCGCTGAACAGTTCTCCGAGGAGAGGTCAGAGATGCTGGCCGAGACAGCAACCAACGCTCAAGAAAGTCTTGAATCCGGCGGTGCCGAAATCGAAGACGTCGATGAGGAGGCGCTTGTCATGCGAGCTACTGGCGACCCGGCGACACTCGTTGGCGTACTCACAGAGGACCACATTTCGGCGATTTCGGAAGCGAGCGATTACGACGAATTTGCCGAAACACCCGAGGGTGGGAACGGCAACGCGACGGCCGGCGGGGGCGCCGACGGCGAAGAATAGAATACTGAAGAGCCCGACGCACGCGTCTAGCCGGTACCGGCGAAATCGTGCTGGGGGAATGATTGAACGGAGTTCTTGGGGGCAGTCGGGGTGATCCAGACGATCTATATACAGTTGGTGAAGATCGTTTATAGAAGATCGCATATAAATATGCGAGCACTTACGTACTATCGAACGCCAGCCGATCGCCCGCCTCAACGCCGTGTCGCGTCGTCCACTCGTAGTTCACTTCAAGAACATACTGCCCCCGGCCGGGATACTCCTGAGCGTTGCCGTCCTCGTCGGGACCGGGCGCGGGCGCGTGATGGATGTTCGTGATTGTTCCCGCCGAGTCCGCGTAGATGATGTCGATTCCGAAGTTCATCCGCCGCATCACGAACGTCCGGTCGGCAACCGACCCGTAGACGAACAGCATCCCGCGATCCTCGGGTAGCGAGTCAGTGTCGCTCAGGCCGAGTATTCGGAGCTCACGCGTGTCCGCGATCGCCGCCGTCACGGAGCCGAGTTCCAGGCCGGCCTCCGAAAAGACGCTGATCTCGGTCGTCTCGTAGCTCTCGTGGACTAGAGCGGGGGTCGGGGTCGCGTCGGGCGTGGGCGTTCCGTCTTCGACCGGCGTCGCATCACCCGGTTCGTCACCGTCGTTCGCGGTGTCGAGACAGCCCGAAAAGCCGGCCAGCGCCGCTCCGGTCGTCATAAGGCATGTCCGGCGATCCATGTAATCCGGTTGGGGCGATCGATATATAAACCGGGCGGCACCGACGCCCGAGCGACCCGGTGGCCGCCGCCACGTTGCCCGCGTCCGATCGCCGATGCGACGCGCCGAATCGGTGCGTGGATTTTTGTTCGGAGTCATACAGAGTTGGACGATGCCCTCCACGTCACAGTTCAGCGCGGACGAGACCGCCGTCTCCCCGGTGATCGGGACCGTGCTCTTCTTGGGTATCGTCGTCGCCATCGCAACGCTGTTCGGCGCGCTGGCGCTCGACGTCAGCGGCGACCTGGTCGAACCGGCACCGGCGGGCTACTTCGAGGCGGAGTACGTCGCCAGCGGCGAGGGAAACACCGATCGCCGGCCCTACGTCGAGATCACCAACAAGTTGGGAGAGACGGCCGACGCGGACAACATCATTATAAAAGACGAGAGCGGGAACACCATCGCCTGGAGCGACGTATGGACGGGCGGCGAGAGCGTAAAAGCCGGGGAGTACGTCCACCTCGATGGGTTCGACAGCGACAGCACGCTCGATCCAATCTGCGAGGCAGGGGACACATACACCATCGTCTACACCGACGGAAACGGCCACACGCTGTTGGTGAACGAGTGGTCCGCCCCGACGGATCCGCGGGTACCGGCGGGCTCCGGTGCGGCCTCCGACGACACGCCCCCAGGCGCCCCGGAGGGATGTTGAAACCGTCCGCTCCCGGCCCGACGACCGCGGCCGCGAGCACCGCCCCGCGGCCGGCAGTGTAAACTCCGAGCAGCCCGAAGGACCGATCGATGGTATCCGTCCCCCGTGCCCCCTCCCGGCGGATCCGACGCCTCGCTGTCCTCGCCGCAGTTGGGTCGCTGCTGTTGCTCGCAGCCACCTCCGGCGCGCTCGCAGCCGTCGAGCCCACGGCGGGCGGCGGACAGAGCACGGGATCACCCGACCGTGCCATCGATACGCACGGGACCGCGATACGACCGACACTGGGATCGACAGCCGACCCCGCGAACGCGACCGGCGAGGGCGTCACCGTCGCGATCCTCGACAGCGGCATCAATGGCGACCATCCCGATTTAGAAGGGCGTGTCGCAGAGCGGGTCGATCTCACCGGCTCGGAGCCGACTCACCCCGCCAATGGGACGGACGAAAGCGGCCACGGGACGTTCGTCGCGGGCGTCCTCGGCGGGAGCGGCGCGGCGAGCGACGGCGACCACGCCGGGGTCGCGCCGGACGCCGCGTTGGTTGACGTCCGCATCATGGCTGAGGACGGCGATGCCGACGAGGCGACCGTCGCCGAGGCTATCGAGTACGCCGTCTCGGAGGCCGACGCCGATATCGTCTTGTTGAGCCTCCAGAGCGTCGGTTCAGAGCCAGAAGTCATCGAGGAGCGCGTCGAGTGGGCGAACGATCGAGGCGTAACGGTCGTTGCCTCGGCGGGCAACCGCGGCGGCCCGCGCGCTGTCACCACGCCAGGTACCTCGGCGGGCGCGTTAACCGTGGGTGCGGCCGATAACGCGGGGACCGTGTGGGAGCGCTCCGCCTACGGCCCGACGCGGGCCGGGGCGTTCAAGCCAGAGCTGCTCGCACCCGGCGTCGGGATCGTCGGCCCGCGCGCCGACTACAACGGTGAGACCGATCTTGAGGGGGAGGACAAGGACACGGACGCCTCCGACCCCTATGCACGCCGGACGGGGACGAGCATCGCGGCCGCCAAGGCCGCGGGTGTCGCCGCGCTTATTCTCGAAGCCGAACCCAACCTCGGGCCGGCAGCAGTTGAACGTCGACTGACGAGCACTGCTCGCCCGGTCCCGACCGACAGCAACCGGACGGCCGCCGCGGGATCGGGCGTGGTCGATGCCGAGCGAGCGCTCGCGCCGGACGTCGTCGGCGACGGCGTCCTCGATCTCGGGGTTGTCGCCGACGACGAGCCGATAACTCGGACGGTGACCGTCGAGAACCGTGACGATCGCCGCCACGAGCTTGCGTTCGAAGCCACGCTCCGGAACGCGGAGACGGGCGAGCGGGCCGACGGCGCGATGTCTTTGAACGAGAGCAATCACTCGCTCGCGCCGGGCGAGCGCGCGACGGTCGAGGTCCGAGTCGACGGAAACGTCTCCTCGGGCGTCTACGCCGGGGGGATCCGGTACACCGTCGACGGCGAGGCCCGGTCGATCGCGGTTGGGTTCGTCCGCGGCGGTCGCGTCACCGTCGAGAAGCGACCGCTATCTGCGGGCGACCGCGTCAACGGCGACGAGTTGCTCGTCTTCACCGAGGAGAACACTCACAGCGAGGTGTTGTCGTTCGAGGATCGAACCGCGAGTTTCATAGCCGGCAGCGGTACCTACGTCATCTGGTCGGCGGGCGTCGACGACGCGACCGGGTCGCTGGTGTTTCTCTCGGAGCGGCTCCGAGTCGACGGCGACACCCGGGTGGTCCTCGACGAGCGCGAGACCGTTCGGTCGGGGGTTGACGCTGACGCGCTCGAATCGCAGTACGGCCCCCTGGAGAACCGCTCGATCGCGGCGTCGATGGTCACGGAGACGGCCGGCGGGACCGAACGGCTCTCCCGGCGCGTCCTCAACGCCGACAACCGGACGGTCCGGGTCTCGCGGGACCGAGAGACCGCGTTCACCGCAACGTATCTGCTCACGACAGCGACGGACGGCGGGGAACTGGATGCCTCAGACGTCTTCCACCTGAGCAATCACGTCAGATGGACCCGGTGGGCGGCCCCCCGAGAGGTCCGCCCCGACGATCTCAAGACGACCACCTACCGGATCGGGCGGACGACGCTCGATCGGACCCCGGAGGTCCAAGAACGGACCTCGGTGCGACGGACAAAAAGCGGCCGACAGCTCTCGTGGTTCGCGCTGGGCGATCGCTCGACACAGCGCGTCCACCGCACCCCCGAGATCGACCACGGGCGGCACCTCCGGCTCGACGGGTGGCGCGCAGCGCTCTCGACGCCGGTAGCGGAGCGGGAAATCGGAGGATCGGGGACAATGGGCGCGCTGTCGCACCCGTTCGTCGCGAGGGCAGGCGTTGCGGTCGACGACGGGACCATCTCGGTCGAAGCACGGCCGCTTGACGACGGTATGGGGACCCGACTCCACGCCGACGGCGAGCACGACGTATCGGTCGCCGTCGACGGTGACGTTCGGGTAGAGCGTCGGAGTGACAACCCTGTGGTCGGTGTCGGGCCGATCCCGGTTGCCGACGCCGATTCGCTGTCGGTGCGGATCGACGGCTCGAACCCAGAGGGTCGGCTCTCGACCCGGACGCGGACCGAGGTGACGCTCCGGGGCAACGACACCGCCAACGGCGCGTCGGTGCCGCTCATTCGGAACGTCCGTCTTGAAGAGTCTACGCCGACAAACGCCGCCGGGCCGGGAACGGTGCCGATCCGCATCCGCACCGAGGCGCGCGAGGAAGTTGCCGAGGCGACCGTCTGGTACGCGACCGGGAGCGTCGAGGTGCCGCCGTGGGTCGACGAGTCGGGCTGGGAGCAGACGCCCGCGGGGTTCGGCTACAGGGGGCTTCGAGCAACGGTCGAGGCGCCCAAATCGGCCGAAACAATGAGTCTCGCGGTCGTCATCGATTCCGGGTCAGGGAGCACGATCCGGACGATGACAGCCGACGCCTTCCACGTGGGGCGGGCGCCGAACACCTCAACGCGGTTCATCGAGGGGCGGCTCCGGACCGCCGACGGCCACATCGCCGACAACGACACCGTTCTCGCGGCCCCGGTGGACGGCGACAGCCCCGTGCTCGCGTCGACGGGGACCGACGGACGGTTCAGCCTCGAAGTGCCGAAGGACGAGTCCTACGAGCTCCAGTACCGCCGCGGGGATCTCTGGGATGCCGAGGGACCCAGCGACCCGGATCGCCCCGACTTCTACTCGCTCGGGCGGATCGAGGCGACCGAGGATACCGAACTCAATCGGACGCTGCCGACGCCGACGCGGCTCAACGTCCGCGTCCGCGACGAGCGCGGCGTGGCTACCGAAAACGCCACCGTCCGGATCGCCCACCGGGCGGACAACGCAACGAGTGCCGTCGAGCTATCGACGGGCGGGAACGGGACGGTCGCTCTCGGTTCAACGCCCGGCGTTGGCGTCGGCGGGACAGTCGATGTCGTTGTCGAAGCGCCGGACGAACGACCCTTCGTGGGGTCGGCGATTCAACGGACAGTGACTCTCGAGGGCGAGCGCGCCACCGAGCAGTTCGTCCTCGAGACTGAGCCGCCGACCGCGGCGCTGTCGACGAGCCGGACCTGGATGCTCGAGGGGACGCCGACGACACTCGACGCGGGCGACAGCGACGTGCCCGCCGGCCCCGCGGAGTACCGCTGGGACCTCGACGGCGACGGGTCGGTCGACCGGGTGACCGACTCGGCGACGACGCGGTACGCACCCGCACTCGGCGTGACGGAGCCCTCGGTGACGATCGTCGACGCGGCTGGCAAGCGCGCGAACGCGACAGTCGGGCCGGTGCGGGTGACCGAGGAGTGGGAGTAACATGTATCATCTGTCGGGTGGTACCGGAGCGGACGATGTTAGCGACGATGTTCACGGGGGTGCGTAAGAGTCATCAGGCAGTATGATCGATTCGTTTCGGGAGTCGTCGGTTCTTATGAATAGACGTCTGGTCACGGCATGGAAGACATCACCGATGGTCGGAGGACGCCTCGGTATAGTGTCGTACGCTTTTGTACTTCGGCCGCGGAAATGGGAGTATGGATATCGGGGTCAATCTTGGCGTGAACGTGCCGTCGGGCGTGGTGGCGCTGCACGCCCTCGTGGGCGTGTTCTTCCTGTACATCGCGGGAGCGAACGCTGCGGGCGGCGAACTCGTCGGGGCCGGACTCAACGCCGTGATCGGGCTGTCACTCGTGGCCGTTGGGGTGATCGCGGGACGCATCACCGCGCGCCGGTGAGCCGGCCGGAGCGGGTCATTAATTCACTCCGACTCTTCGCGAAGCAACTCATGCCGTGGCTTCGTCAGCCCGTATAGGTAGCCCAAGCCGACCGCAGTCGTGAAAGCGAGTATCGCAACGATCTGTTTCGCCTGCGCGAGCGACGGCCCGAGGATCGCCTTTTTGATCCGTCCGGGCAGATACCGCACGAACAGGTCGCGGAGGTACGCCCCCTCGTTGCCCTGGCCGCCGGGGTACAGGATCGCCATCACGCGCTTGGAAAAGCCCTGCCAAAACGAGCGAAACAACAGCCACCGGAACTCGCCGCGGTACTCGAACAGCTTGTGGTGGACGACAGCGTCCTCGGTATAACTAACGCCGTGGCCGTAGCGCTCCCGGAGCCGGATTCCGACCGGAGCCTCGTGCGCTTGGACATGTCTGTCGCCCTTCCGTCCGGTGTTGGCGTCATAGCCGCCGACCGAGAGGAACGCCGAGCGCCGATACGACACGTTCGACCCGTATGTGTTTCGGACCTCCTCGCCGTCCTCAGCGAACCCCCGCTCCGTACAGCCGACGAGCCAGTAGAACTCCTCGGGAAAGAAATCGGGCTTTTCGGTCACCCACTCAGGGGCGACGTACCCTCCAACAGCGAGCGTGTCGGTCGAGTTGTACACGTCGACCAGTTGCTCGATCCAGTCGGGTTCGGCGACAGCGTCGTCGTCGATGAATGCAACGACCTCACCCGAAGCCAACTCCGCACCCTTTGTCCGACTGTAGGAGATGCCACGGTTTTCTTCATTGCAGTGAAGAACGATATCGCCGTCGACGCCCGCGGCAACGTCGCTGTCGGGACCGAATCGCTCCCGGACGTGGTCGAACACCTCGTCGTTGCCATCGACGACGAGGACGACTTCCAGTTCCTCGTGTGTTTGTGCGAGAGCACTCTCGACCGCCTCAATAAAGGGCTCAAGACGGTCCATCGCGTACGTGCAGACGACGACGGAGACCTCCATTCGTCGATCGATTCACCGCCGCCGCGAATAAGCGTTCTGAAGCCGTATCGCGACTGTGAGGGGGCGAAAGCGTGGGGAGCGGAGCGTCAACGACCGATTATACCATCACCAGCACCGCAAGTCCGACGAGAAGCGCCAGCGTCAACAGGAACACACTTGCGCCAGAGGAGGCCCGGAGCCGGAGGGTCTGCCTTCCGTCGCCGGCAGGTAGTTCCTTCACGTCAACGCCGGGGAGTCGGTCGGCGGTCCGGTAGGCGTACCCACCGGGGTCGCGCCCGACGCGCATCGATGTGCCGGCGGTCGCCATCACGACCCGGTCGACGGCGGCCCAAAGCTCCGTGACGCCCCACGTGAGCCCCCGGTTTAGGTAGAAGCCGGCGGGGAAGACGACGCGGTCGACATCGGGCAGCCATGCCAGCCGGGTGATCGGCCCTTTGAGCCCGAAGAAGGCGACGAAGCCGACGACGAGGAGCACGACTCCCTCGGTGAGGTGGCCGGTGCTGTAGGGGTGCAGTTCGGCGACGAGTGTGTCGGTGAAGGGTAACAGTTCGAACAGCAACCCGGGCACCAACCCGTAGAGTAGACAGAACCCGCCGACAGCGAGCATCGCAACGGTCTGGCCGAGCGTCGCGTCGGCCGGTTCGAGGGTGTTCTCGCCGTGGAAAAAGACGTAGTAGCCCAACTTGATGAACGACATGAACGTTCCGATGGCGCCAAGGATGAGCAGCCACCACAGGACGTCGCCGTGCAGCGGGCTTCCCTCGAGACCCAACTCGATGTTGTGGATGTGGTGGGCTTCATCGAGGATCATCCCCTTCGAGACGAACCCGTTGGTGCCGGGGACGGCTGTAATCGACGCCGCGCCGAGCAGGTACGCGAGGAACGTCAGCGGCATCACGTTCCAGAGGCCGCCCATCTTTTTGATGCTTTGCTCGCCGGTCCGGTAGACGACGACGCCCAACGCCATGAACAGCAGCGCTTTATACAGAATGTTGTTGAACAGGTGCGCAAGTCCCCCGGCGATGGCCTTCTCGGTGCCGAGGCCGATCCCGGCGAGAATGTAGCCGACCTGTGCCTGAATATGATACGACAGCAGCCGCCGAGGATCGTACTGCAGCAACGCGAAGAAGGCACCGTAGACGGCCATCGCACCGCCGAGGTAGGCGAGCCACATGCCGCCGTCGGGAAACGCCCGGTACATCACGTAGGCAGCGGTCTTCGTGGTGAACACCGACAGGAACACCGACGCGGCCACGTGGGGGCGCGGGTAGGTGTCAGGCAGCCACGAGTGCAAGAAAATGAACCCGCAGTTGATACCGATTCCGATCGCGGCGATTGGGGCGGCGGCATCGGCGATGCCGGTCGTCGCGGCGTAGCGGAACGAGCCCTCGCTGACGAAGTGGATGACAACGGCGGCCAACAGGATCGACCCTCCGGTGCCGTGATACAGCGCGTAGCGGTAGCCCGCCCGGACCGCCGCACCACCGTGGTGCCACACCAGAAGCGTCGATGTAACGGCCATCAGCTCCCAAAAGAAGATCATCGAGAGCCAATCGCCCGCGAAGACGAGACCGGCAGTACCCGCGACGTAACTCATCGCGAAGGCGGTCATCACCCGCGAGGCGTCGGTTTCGTAGGCGTAGACGACCGCCGCCGTCGCGAGAGTGGCAACGGCGACCGCGACCAGACGGGCAGGGTCATCGACGTTGAGAAAGACCACGTCGAAGCCCAAAAACCGCGTGTCGACGTAGGTACCGTTCGACAGCAGCAGCGCCTGTACCCCGATCCCGGCGGTCGCAAGCGCGGCGACAGCGTGGCCGAGGAGTCGAGGAAAGAACGCGACCGCGAACGCGGCGATCGCGACGTAGACGAACGGCGGGATCGATTCGATCACGCCGGCACCTCCGCGCCCGAGAGGGCGCCCTCGACGATCAACTCGATCAACTCGAGAAAGCCGAGTTCGTAGGGGATGATCCCGAGGAGTATCGCGCCCGTCACGGCCGCGAGGATCGGCCCGAGCATGAACCATGTCGTCTCCTCGCCGCGGAGCGCCTCGGCGGTCGAGAGCCGCTGCCACCCGCCCGGCGGTGGCCCCTCGTGATGGGCGTCGTGGGCGTCGATGTCGGCGGCGTGGTCGTCGGTGGAGCCGTCAGGCATCTCCGTGGCGTCTGCGTGGCCGGCAGCGTCCGACGATTTGACCGACTCCGTATCCCCATCGGATTCGTCTGTCTCGTCCGCCGGCACGGTGTGATCGCTCGGGTGTTTGTCTACCGCGTACTCTCCCTCGACTAGTGGCGCCGGCGTGCCGTAATCGCGGCGTTCGCCTGGCGAACCCGAGAAGTCCGGCTGGAGGTCCGTTGGATCGATATCGGCATCGTCGGCGTCGTCTGCGGGGGCATCGGCCTCGCTATCGCCGTCCACATCGTCGGCGTCGTCGACCGGGCGGCCGCCGTCAGATGCGACATCCGACGAGGATCGGCCCCCATCGTCTCGGGCCTCACCGCCGTCCGCGGAAACGAGCGTCGAGCGCTGTTCGCCGCCGGGGCGATAGTCGACGAGCGGCTTCGCGTCGTGGTCGGCCTCGGCCTCGAAGAAGGCCGTGTAGACCACCGGCCAAAAGTACGCGATGTTGAGCACGCCGGAGACCAACAACGCACCCGCCAAGTAGTAGCCCACGGGCGCGAACGACCCCATCTCGACCGCGCCGATGAGCATGTAGTACTTCGAGACGAAGCCGGCGAACAGCGGGATGCCGGCCATTCCGGCGGCTGCCAGCGCGAACGCGCCGAAGACGACCGGCATCCGCTTGCCGATCCCCGCCATCTCGGAGATATGATCGGTGTGGGTCTCGACGTGGGCCGCGCCGGCACAGAAGAACAGCGTGAGCTTCATGAACGCGTGGGCGGGGATATGCAGGAGCGCGCCGATCAACCCGTACGGGCCGAAGATTCCGAGCCCCAACACGATGTAGGAGAGCTGTGAGACCGTCGAGTACGCGAGGCGCTGTTTGAGGTGGTCCTTCCGAAGCGCGATGAACGACGCCGCGAGCAGTGTAAAGGCCGCAAGCGACGAAATAGCGACACCCATCCCGATCTGATACGCGACCTCGGGGCCGAAAACCTCCAGCGTCACGCGCGCGACCCCGAACGCGCCGGATTTGACGACCGCGACCGCGTGGAGGAGCCCGGAGACGGGCGTCGGCGCGACCATCGCGGTCGGGAGCCACTGGTGTAGCGGCATCAATCCCGCCTTGACTCCGAAGCCGACGGCGAGCAGCAGGTACGCGAGTTGGACGGCCGACTCGTTCGAGTTTGCGACTTCGGCGAGCCCCTCGATACCGCCAGGGGTGAACGTGACCGTTCCGGCGAGGAAAAAGACCAACACCGTCCCTGCGAGCACGAGGACGCCCCCCCCGAACATCGTGTAGGCAAGGTACTTGCGGCCCGCCGAGCGCGCCTCGTCGGTGCCGTCGTGAGCGACGAGCGGATACGTCGCGATCGAGAGCAACTCGTAGAAGACGAAGATCGTCACGAGGTTGCCCGCGAAGGCGATCCCCATCGTCGCCGACAGCGAGGCCGCAAA